>Ga0208863_1000215_pt1 | contig 71383 bp, 60 predicted proteins | sample RifOxyD3_FD_184040 | JGI IMG/M metagenome (GOLD analysis project Ga0208863, IMG submission 184040) | Soil microbial communities from Rifle, Colorado - Rifle Oxygen_injection D3 (SPAdes) | ecosystem: Environmental > Terrestrial > Deep subsurface > Rock core/Sediment | place: Rifle, Colorado... | reverse complement strand
CACCCCTGGGGATTACCGCAAACCCGGCTACCAAAACCTATGACGGGCTGGCCTTCAACGGGGGTAACGGGGTCACCTACGCCGGCTTCCAGGGCGCAGACAACGCCGCGTCCTTAAGCGGAACGCCGGCCTACGGTGGCACCTCGCAGGGGGCGGTCAACAAGGGCAGCTACGCCATTGTCCCGTCCGGCCAAAGCTCGACCAACTACACCATCAGCTATATCAACGGCACCCTGGGGATCACTGCCGCACCCCTAGGCATTACCGCAAACAGCGCCAGCAAGACCTATGGCAGCACGGTGAGTTTCACCGGAAGCGAATTCATCAGCACCGGACTTATGAACGGTGAGACGGTCGGGAATGTGAGTCTGGCAAGTGCGGGCGCGGTTTCAACTGCCACAGTAGCTGGCAGCCCCTACCCTATCACGGCCAGCGCCGCCACCGGCGGCACCTTCAACCCCAACAACTATACCATCAGCTATGCCAACGGTTTTCTGGGTGTGGTCAGCGAAGGGCTGGCTATTACAGCCAACCCGGCGACCAAGATTTACGACGGTCTGGCCTTCAACGGAGGCAACGGGGTTACCTACGCCGGCTTCCTGGGTGCAGACAACGCCGCTTCCTTGGGCGGAACGCTGACATACGGCGGCACCTCGCAGGGTGCGGTTAACGCCGGCAACTTCACCATCATCCCCTCCGGTCAGACCTCGTCCAACTACACCATTACCTATATCAACGGCACCCTCGGCGTGATCCCCGCCCCCCTTGGCATTACCGCAAACAGCGCCAGCAAGATTTATGGCAGCACGGCAAGCTTTACCGGGAGTGAATTCATCAGCACCGGGCTCAAGAACGGTGAGACCATGAGCAGCGTGAGCCTGGCGAGTGCGGGCGCGGTGGCGTCCGCCAATGTGGCCAGTTATTCGATCACGCCAAGCAACGCGACCGGCGGCAACTTCAACCCAGTCAACTACACCATCAGCTATATCGACGGCGCCCTGGGCGTGATCCCCGCACCCCTGGGCATTACCGCAAACCCGGCTACCAAGACCTACGATGGTCTGGCCTTCAACGGGGGCAACGGGGTCACCTACGTCGGCTTCCAGGTCGCAGACAACGCCGCTTCCTTAAGCGGAACGCCGGCCTACGGCGGCACCTCGCAGGGGGCGATCAACGCAGGCAACTACGCCATTGTCCCGTCCGGCCAAAGCTCGACCAACTACACCATCAGCTATACCGATGGCACCCTCGGCGTGATCCCCGCCCCCCTTGGCATTACCGCAAACAGCGCCAGCAAGATTTATGGCAGCACGGTGAGTTTCACCGGAAACGAATTCATCAGCACCGGACTTAAAAACGGTGAGACCATGAGCAGCGTGAGCCTGGCGAGTGCGGGCGCGGTGGCGTCCGCCAATGTGGCCAGTTATTCGATCACGCCAAGCAGCGCGACCGGCGGCAACTTCAACCCAGCCAACTACACCATCAACTATATCGACGGCACCCTGGGAATCACTGCCGCACCCTTGGGCATTACCGCAAATCCGGCTATCAAGACTTACGACGGTCTGGCCTTCAACGGAGGCAACGGAGTCACTTACACCGGTTTCCAGGGCGCAGACAACGCCGCTTCCTTGGGCGGAACGCTGACTTACGGCGGCACCTCGCAGGGGGCGGTCAACGCAGGCAGCTACGCCATTGTCCCGTCCGGCCAAAGCTCGACGAACTACACCATCAGCTATACCGATGGCACCCTCGGCGTGATCCGCGCGCCCCTGGGCATTACCGCAAACAACGCCAGCAAGACCTATGGCAGCACGGCAAACTTTACCGGGAGTGAATTCATCAGCACCGGACTCAAGAACGGTGAGACCATGAGCAGCGTGAGCCTGGCGAGTGCGGGCGCGGTGGCATCCGCCAATGTGGCAAGTTATTTGATCACGCCAAGCAACGCGACCGGCGGCAACTTCAACCCAGCCAACTACACCATCAGCTATATCGACGGCGCCCTGGGCGTGATCCCCGCACCCCTGAGCATTACCGCAAACCCGGCTACCAAGACCTACGACGGTCTGGCCTTCAACGGGGGCAACGGGGTCACCTACGTCGGCTTCCAGGTCGCAGACAACGCCGCTTCCTTAAGCGGAACGCCGGCCTACGGTGGCACCTCGCAGGGGGCGATCAACGCGGGCAGCTACGCCATCATCCCATCCGGCCAAAGCTCGACCAACTACACCATCAGCTATATCGACGGCACCCTGGGGATCACTGCCGCACCCCTGGGCATTACCGCAAACAGCGCCAGCAAGACCTATGGCAGCACGGTGAGTTTCACCGGCACCGAGTTCAGCTCAACCGGGCTGCAGAATAGCGAGACCATCGGCAGCGTTAGCTTGGCGAGTGCGGGCGCGGCATCGACGGCTGACGTAGCAGGCAGCCCCTACGCCATCACAGCGAGCGCCGCCAATGGCGGCAACTTCAACCCAGCCAACTACACCATCAGCTATGTCGATGGCACCCTCAGCGTGATCTCCGCCCCCCTGGGAATTACGGCAAACAGCGCGACCCGCCTGTACGGCGCGGCGAACCCGGCATTCAGCGCTACCTACAGCGGTTTCGAGAATGGAGAAACTGCCGCAACACTAACCGGTACGCTGATCCTCACCACTCCGGCGGTGGCAACCTCCAACGTGGGTAACTATGCTATTACCCCAAGCGGCCAAAGTTCAACAAACTACACCATCAGCTATCTCGATGGCACCCTGAGCGTTACTCCTGCGTCGCTTGGCGTTACGGCAAACAACGCAACCCGTCCATACGGCGCAGCAAACCCGGCATTCACTGCCACCTACACCGGCTTCCGGAACGAGGAGAATTCCGCGACCTTGACCGGTACGCTGGCCTTCACTACCCCGGCGATGGCAACCTCCAACGTGGGTGACTATGTCATTAGTCCGAGTGGCCAGAGTTCGACAAACTACACCATCAGCTATCTCGACGGCGTCCTGGGCGTAGTCCCCTCGGCTCTGACGATAAGGGCGGATGATGCCTCGAAGGTCTTCGGCCAGACTCCGATCCTGTCAGGCTTTACCTCAATTGGCCTGGTTAATGGTGAAACCATCGGCCGTGTCACCGAGACGAGCCCGGGCACGAATCCGGGCGCCAGCGTATCAGGCAGCCCGTATGTGATCACGCCAAGCAACGCTACCGGCGGCACCTTCACCCCGACCAACTACATCATCGACTATGATAATAGCGGCAAACTATTCGTGACACCGCTGATCGTGCCACCCGTAATGACGCCGGTTCTGATGCCGCTCGTAGCGCCGGAACCCCAGTTACCTCTCGTCGTGGTCCTGGCCGATCCGCAGCCCCAACAGCTATCCGTCTCACCGCCGGTTGAACCTATAGTCGTACCCGCACCGGTCGCTCCCGCACCGATAGCCGTACCCGCACCGGTAGAGCCAAAGCCGATAGTCGTACCCGCACCGGTCGATCCATTGCCGGTTATCGTGCCGCAAGAGAGCGCTCTAAAACCCTTTGTGCCGGTGCTACGGTCACCCAAAGCAGACCGCAATTAGAAATAGCGTGATAGGCAAGCACATGCTGATGAATAAAAAAACCATCGCTTTTTGGGTCTCGGCTGCCTTGCCCCACCGAAACCCAAAAAGCGGGCAAACCGATTACGGGGCAAACCCACAAAGGTCAAATAACCACGGAACAAGCGGTCATAGGGTGCCGCAGGTTACGGCAAGCGGGACGGCGATGCGTACTTTTGTACGTGAGCCGGACCGATCGCCGCAAGATGTGGTGCCCTGTGATCGCTTACAGGGCGGGCAATCAATAACCGCGACCATGGTCCAGATTATTTTTCTGGGCCTGCTGGTCGGGGGGTTCAACTCACCCCACACTTTTGCCGCAGATAACACTGGACATTCCCCCGGCCCGAATCTTTTCTCTGGTCAGGCAAAACATCCGCGCCTGGCGACACAAGAGCCCAGACGAACGGATTTCGAAGGGGAACGCGCGTCGCGCGATGTACGGCAGACAGCAGATTGGGTGGTTGATTCAGGGGACAATCACCAGCTGCCTTTTGTGATTATCGACAAGGTAGACGCCAAAGTCTTTGTCTTCTACCCGGACGGCAAGCTTCGCGGTGTATCCCCTGCCCTGCTTGGCTCGGCCCGGGGTGATCATGCCGCCCCCGGCATCGGCACAAAAAAATTATCGAGCATTCTTCCCGAGGAACGGACAACACCTGCCGGTCGCTTCGTGGCTGCGCTGGGCTACAATTTGCGTGGCAAGGATATTCTTTGGGTAGACTACGACGGCGCAGTTTCCCTGCATCGAGTAGCTACAGCCAAACCGGAAGAGCGCCGTCTCGAACGCCTGGCCACCCCAACTCCGCTCGACAATCGTATCTCCTATGGCTGCATCAATGTCCCGGCAAAATTTTTCGACACCGTTGTCCGCCCGGCTTTCACCGGCACCAACGGCATCGTCTATGTGCTGCCGGAGACCAAGCCGGCCCGCGGGGTATTCGGCTCGTACGAGGTCTAGAAAAGCAATTGCGTGTTATTGGCCAAAATACGCTATACTGACTTTTTCAGCGCAAAATGCACTGAGAAGATGCATCCCACCCCCTTGGCGAGAGCGAGACCCTTGTGAAAAAAACCTTGAAACCCGGCAAAAATAAAACCCCATCTTCACCGGCCAATCCCCCGACCAAACCAGAAAACCCCATTTTCCCGATTGTCGGAATCGGCGCCTCAGCCGGTGGGCTTGAAGCGCTGGAGCAGTTCCTGGCGCAGGTGCCTGAGAAAAGCGACATGGCCTTTGTCGTTGTTCAGCATCTGGACCCAACCCACCAGGGGATGCTCGCCGAGTTACTGCAGCGCACCACGACCATGGATGTTTTTCAAGTCAGTGACCGGATGCGGGTTCTCACCAACTGCGTTTATGTGATTCCACCAAACAAAGATATGTCTATTCTGCACGGGGTTTTGCACCTGTTTGCGCCGTCTTTACCCCGAGGCCTGCGACTGCCGATTGACTACTTTCTCAACTCCCTGGCTATAGATCGACGCGAAGCAAGCATCGGAGTCATCCTTTCCGGCATGGGGTCGGACGGGACGGCAGGACTCAAGGCAATCAAAGAGAATGCGGGCGTGACCCTGGCGCAGGATCCAGCCACCGCTAAATTCGACAGCATGCCGAAAAGCGCGATTGATGCCGGAGTTGTTGATATCGTTGCCCCGGCAGCCGAGCTTTGCGGCAAAATAATCGGTTACCTCGCTCACACCCTGGTTCTCGCCAAGCCCGAAAATCGCCTCGCGGAGAAGAACAGGAGCGGCCTGGAAAAAATAATTATCCTGCTGCGGAGCAATACCGGCCACGATTTTTCACTCTACAAAAATAATACCCTCTACCGCCGAATTGAGCGACGGATGGGGGTCCACCAGATCGACCGGATCAGCACCTATGTTCGCTATCTGCAGGAAAATCCCCAGGAGGTCTTGCTGCTGTTCCGCGAGCTTCTCATCGGGGTGACCAGTTTTTTCCGCGACCCGGCGGCCTGGGAGCGCTTGCAGACCGAAATCCTTCCCGGCCTTCTGGCCGAGAGGCCTGCCGGCGGGAAACTTCGGGCCTGGTCAGCGGGCTGCTCGACCGGAGAGGAGGCGTATTCTCTGGCCATTCTTTTCAAAGAGCTGATCGCTACCATCGACCCTCCCGGAAATTTCACCCTCCAGATCTTTGCCACCGATCTCGACCGGGATGCGATCGACAAGGCCCGGCAGGGGGTCTATCCCGCCAGTATTGCCGCCGATCTCTCGCCAGAACGCCTGAGCCGATTTTTCGTTCCGGAAGGAAACAGCTACCGAGTCGGCAAAGAGATCCGGGAGTTGGTAACCTTTGCCACCCAAAACCTGATCATGGACCCACCTTTTACCAAGCTGGACGTCCTGATCTGCCGCAACCTCCTGATCTACCTGATGCCGGAACTGCAAAAAAAACTGCTCCCCCTCTTTCACTACAGCCTCAGACAGGGCGGCGTTTTATTTCTTGGGAGCTCAGAAACGATCAGTGCCTCCCCCCAGCTCTTTGAGCCGATCAGCAGCAGATTGCGACTGTTCAGAAGACGCGAATTGACTCTCCAGGATGCAACCTGGGCCATCCCGGACCAACTGCCTCTTCCCCTGCTGAGAGACCCTAGGGAGCTTACGACCTTGAAATCACCGACACCGAACAATCTCCAATCCCTTGCCGAACAGCTGCTTCTCCAGCACTTTGCTCCCCCCGCGGTTCTAGTCAATACCAAGGGTGATATTGTTTATATCAGCGGTCGGACTGGAAAATATCTCGAACCGGCGGCCGGCAAGGCCAACTGGAACATCTTCGCCATGGCTCGAGAAGGGCTTCGGGCCGCGTTGGCCGGGGCCTTCCCCAAGGCACTCCGAACCAAGGAGACGGTCAGCGCTGAAGGCCTCCAGCTTGGCGTTAATGACGGCAACCAGATCGTCAATATCAGCATCCGGGCAATCAATGAGCCAAAGGAGCTCCAGGGGATGTTGCTGATCGTTTTTACCGATGTGGCCCCGCCATCGGAGAAGAAAACAGCGCTCCCCCAGAGCGAGCCCTCTTCGGTCGAAAACGACAGAGTCCGTGAGCTGGAGCAGGAACTCCATCATTTCCGCGAAGTGATGCGCTTCTCGGAAGAAGAACTCAAGTCAGCGAACGAGGAGCTGCAATCAACCAATGAGGAGCTGCAGTCAACCAATGAGGAGCTGACCACCTCACGGGAAGAGATGCAGTCGATGAACGAAGAACTGCAAACAATGAACGTCGAGCAACAGTCCAAGATGGACGAGCAGAATCGAAACAGTGACGACATGCGCAACTTGCTCAACAGCACCGAGATCATCACCATTTTCCTGGACAACCAACTGCATATCCGACGATTTACCAGCGGCGCGGATACACTCTTCAAGCTGCTTCCCGGGGATGTCGGGCGACCACTCTCCGATATCGTCAGCCTGCTGCTCTACCCCGAGATGAGTGAAGAAGCAGGGGAAGTGCTGCGAACCCTGGTCTTTTCCGAAAAACAAATCACCACCAACGACGGCCGCTGGTTTTCGGTGCGGATCATGCCCTATCGCAGCATGGCCGACCTGATCGGCGGGGTGGTCATCACCTTTACCAACATCACTGCGGCCAAGAAATTGGAAGCGGAACTCCGTAAAGAAATAGCAGGGCTCAAGGCGCAGCTCAAGGGAGAGACGCCGTGACCACTCGCGATCCGGGAAATGATCCCCTGGCGATAAGCAAGCTTCGCCAGCGGGTAGAAGCGATGCTGGCAGACAAAACCGCCGCAAGCAACTCCAGCCGAAACATCACCGACACCCTGGCGCTGATCCATGAACTGGAGGTGCAGCGGATTGAATTGGAGCTGCAAAACGATGAACTGCGGAGCGCTCAGGAGGAACTCGAGTCTTCACGGAACCAGTATGTTGAGCTCTACGACTTTGCGCCGGTCGGCTACTTCACCTTTGATGCCCTTGGCCTGATCCTGGAGGCAAATCTTACCGGCGCGCTGCTCCTTGACGTTGAACGGCAAACCCTGATCAATAAACCCATGCAGCAATTCATTGCTGAACCCAAGGATATGGCGATTTTTTCTCTGCACCTCAAGAGCGTTTTGCAAAAAAACGGCCTCGAGAGCTGCGCCATCAAACTGAAGGGCAAAGATGGCTCGGTGTTTCGTGGTCAACTGCAGAGCATCGCGGTCGACACCGGCGAAAACAGAGAAGTCCGTATCCTGAGTTCACTGCTTGACATCAGCCTTGCCAAGCTGGCGGAAGAAGCAATCATAAATGCCGGCGCCCTGCAGAACGCAATTTTCAAAAGCACCAACTTTTCAAGTATCGCCACCGACGCCAAGGGGGTGATCCAGCTATTCAACGGCGGCGCCGAACGGATGCTGGGCTATAAAGCGGCCGAGGTGGTAAACATCATCACCCCTGCCGACATTTCCGACCCTCAAGAGCTGATCGCTCGCGCCAACTCCTTGAGCGTCGAACTCAAAACCCGGATCAACCCGGGCTTTGAAGCCTTGGTCTTCAAGGCCTCCCGCGGCATCGAAGACATCTACGAGCTGACCTATATCCGAAAAGATGGCAGCCGCTTTCCGGCAGTCGTCTCGGTCACCGCCCTGTTCGATGCCCAGGGCGCCATTATCGGCTACCTGCTGATCGGCACCGACAATACGATGCGCAAGGAGATCGAAGACGAGCAGCAGCGTTCACTCGCTATCCAGAACGAGATGTACGGGCAACTGCAAGAGGCCAAGGATGCCGCCGAAAATGCCAACAACCTCAAATCGATATTTCTGGCAAACATGAGCCACGAGATCCGGACTCCGCTCAATGCAATCATCGGCTTCTCCGCCCTTCTTTTGAATACCGACCTCTCCCCCAAGCAACACGACTTTGTCCGCAAGATCAAAGAATCCGGAGTTTCTCTGCTCAGCATTATCAACAGCATCCTTGATTTCTCAAAGATCGAGGCCAACAAACTGGAGATAGATCGCTCGGTGTTCAGCCTGGACGATGTCCTGGCCAGCGTCATCGCCGTGGTCGAGCAAAAAGCGGTCAACAAGAATATCGAATTGCTCCTCGACATTTCGCCGGAAATCCCCTGGCAACTGTTTGGCGATTCCCTGCGGCTCGGCCAGATTATTACCAACCTTATCGGCAATGCAATCAAGTTTACCGAACAGGGCGAGGTGGAACTCAGCGCCACCCTTCTGGAGCGCATGGCAGGTCGGATAAAACTGCAATTCTCGGTTCGCGACACCGGAATCGGCCTTTCTTCCGACCAGATCGCCAAGCTCTTTCAGCCCTTTGCCCAGGCCGATGGCTCGATGACCCGCCGCTTCGGCGGCACCGGCCTGGGGCTTTCCATCTCAAAGCGGCTGGCGGAGCTGATGGGAGGGGCTATCTGGGCGGAAAGTGAGAGCGGCCTCGGCAGCACCTTCTGCTTTACCGTCTGGCTCGACATTGAAAGCGAGGGGAATATCCCGCCCAACATCCCTGAGACCCTGCACCGGATGAGAATCCTGGTTGCCGATCATGATGAGGCCAACAGAACAAGGACGATCAAGCTCTTGAGTCGTTTCCCGGCACGGGTAGAAGCCGTCGATTCCGGCAGCGAAGCAGTGAGCGCCGTCCAGAACCAGAACCCAGCCGACCCCTACAAACTTATCCTGATGGACTGGAAAACCTCGGAGATGGCCGGCTTTGGAGCGGCAAGCCGGATCAAGAAATACCTGTCACTGCACCCCGCTCCATCTATCATTATGGTCACTTCTTTTTTAGGCCTGGAGAAAGAACTCTCGGCAACGCCATCGCCTGACAGTGCCGATTGTTTTCTGCGTCGACCGCTTAACGCCTCGACTTTGTTCGATGCAATAATCGAAATCCTCAGCCCGGCAGAGCGCACGGCGATCATGCAAAATCAACACGGCAGAGACTACAGCTACAGGTTCATGCCGGCGCGAATCCTGCTGGTGGAAGACAACGAAATCAACCAGCAGCTTGCCATTGAACTGCTCAGCGGGGTGGGCTTGACGGTGGCTGTGGCCAACAACGGCCTTGAGGCGGTAGAAAAACTGAGGGCCGGGGAAGCCTATGATCTGCTGCTGATGGACATTCAGATGCCGGAAATGGATGGCTATGAGGCGACCCGGCAAATCCGCTTGGATCCCCGCTTCGCTGCGCTCCCTATTCTGGCGATGAGCGCCCATGCTCTGGTGGCGGACCGTCAAAAAAGTTTTACCGCCGGGATGAACGATCACATTACCAAGCCGATTGATCCCCAGGTCCTGTTCCGGGCCATAAGCCGCTATCTTCGCCAGGCGCCGGCAAACGCCGCTGCTCTTGGCCAACAGCCCCACAAGCCCCATGAATCACTCGCGATCCCTGAAATCCCCGGACTTGACGTAAGCGAAGCCCTTTATCGGATTAACGGCAACATCAAACTCTACTTGCAGTTGCTCAGAAAGTTCATCGTCAGCCAGACCGCTGCCACCATTGCCCTTGAATCAGCCCTTGCTTCGGGGGATCGCGCCCTGGCGGAACGCCTCGCCCATACGACAAAAGGGCTGGCCGGTAATATCGGCGCAAACAAGGCCCAGAAGGTCGCCTCCGAACTGACGGAATCGATCAGGCATAACGATCCCCCAGAAAAAACGGCTGCGATATTCCAGCGCTTTTCGGTTGAGATGGCCAGGCTGATAGCCAACCTGAGGCAGGCAGTGGTGCCGGATGAGGAGATCAAGGTGGCCAATGCCGCAATCGATCTGACCAAGCTCGGTGCGGTCTTGTCCCAACTGCACCACTACATCAAGGAAAACAACGGCAAGGCGGAATATTGTTTTGCAGGATGCCGCAACGAGCTGGCGGGTCTTGCTGAGGCAGAGGTCGAAAAGCTCGGCCTGTGCCTTGCAAACTTTGACTATGACCAGGCCCTTACGGCCCTCTATGCCTTGGCAAAAAAGGCCGGGATCAAACTCGATTAGACAGGTGGAGTCCGTGAAAAACACAAGCCCAAAAAGAGCGGTGCTCGCCTTAGTAGCCTTGGGCCTCTTTTACCCGGTGCAGACCCAGGCCAGAAACGCCAGCGATATCTTCGAAGCCGTTTCCCCCAGTCTGGTGGTGGTGAAGGCCTTTGATGCCAAGGGGAGCAATTTAACCCAAGGCAGCGGGATAGCGCTGAGCCTTGACGAGATCATCACCAACTGCCATGTGTTGGGCGATGGCCAGAGCTACCAGATCGTCTACCGCGATCAGACCTACTCTGCCAATCTCAAATACAGCGATTGGGAACGCGATGTTTGCGCCCTGAGTGCCAACGGTCTCAAAGCCAAGCCTGTTGTCCTTGGCGGCACCAACAAACTTAAAGTAGGCCAGCGGGTCTATGTGGTCGGCGCGCCCCGTGGGCTGGAGCTGACTCTTTCAGATGGCCTGATCTCCAACTTGCGATCAGTGGAAGGTGGCCAGTATCTCCAAATTACCGCCCCGATTTCACCGGGCTCAAGCGGCGGCGGTCTGTTTGACGACCATGCCCGCTTGATCGGCTTGCCCACCTTCTATCTGACCGATGGCCAACAGCTCAACTTCGCCCTGCCGGTAGAATGGATAAGCGAACTGCCCAAACGGCATCAAGTTGCCAAAACCTTACAACCGATTACTGCCCGAATAAACAAAGCGGTGGCACTCGAGGAGAAAGGAGATTGGCCCGGTCTGCGGGAGCACGCGCTGCACTGGACCCAGGCCACCCCGAACAATGCGGTGGCCTGGTCCATCTTGGGCATCGCCTACAGCAAATTGCATCAGACCCCAAAGGAAATTGAGGCATACCTTCATGCTACCCAGCTTAGCCCGGATTATGCCGGCGCCTGGTACAACCTTGGCGGGGCTTACGGCAAAGCCGAGCAAATCGCTCAGGAAATTGATGCCTATCAACAGGCCATCCGAATCAACCCGGAATATACCGAAGTCTGGAACAACCTTGGTAACGCCTACGGCAAGGCAGGAGACTTGACCAAGGCCGGCGAAGCCTATCAACAGGCCATTCGAATCAATCCGGAATATGCCGGTGCCTGGTATAACCTTGGAAACACCTACAGCAAAGCAGGCCAGACCGGCAAGGTGATAGAAGTCTATAAAACTCTCAAAACCATCGATCCGGCAATGGCCGAGGTTTTTTTCAACAAAACAGTGTTACCCTAAATGAACAGGAGAACGCAACAGATTACGGGGTATGCCCTATGAAATCGAATAACCACGAAACAAGCGGTCACAGGGTGCCACAGGTTGTGGCAAGCGAAACGGCGAAGCGTACTTTTGTACGTGATCCGGATCGATCGCCGCAAGATGTGGTGCCCTGTGATCGCTTACAGGAGAACCGTTAAGATGAATCCCAACAAACCACGCAAAACGGTTCTGATTGTCGATGACACCCCGGACAACATCAGTATTCTCAATGCCGCCTTGATGGACGAATACAACATCAAGGTAGCAACCCGGGGGAAAAAGGCCATCGAGATTGCGATGACTACCCCGGTTGACATCATCCTCCTCGACATCATGATGCCCGAAATGGACGGCTTTGAAACCTGCCGACGCTTGAAGCAAGAACCACTGACCAGCAGTATCCCGGTTATATTCATCACCGCCAAGAACGAGGTTGCCGCCGAGGCCAAAGGCCTCTCCTGTGGCGGCGTTGACTACATCGTCAAGCCGATCAGCGCCCCCATAGTCCAGGCACGGGTGAAAACCCATCTGGCATTGTATGCGCAAAACCAGATCCTCGAAGATCGGGTTCTGAAGCGCACCGGTGAGCTTATCCTGGTCAACAAGCAGCTTCAGGGTGAAATAGAGGGCCATAAGCAGGCAAAAGAGACCCTGCAGCAGGCAATTGACGAAGTTCAGCGCCTCACGGAACAGCTGCAAGCGGAGAACAGCTATCTCAAAAAAGAAGTGACCATCATGCACTCGCAGATGAATATGGTCGGCAACACCCAGGCCATCCGCACCATGTTCAAGCAGATAGCCCAGGTGGCGCCGACCGATTCGACGGTTTTGATCCAAGGGGAAACCGGGACCGGCAAGGAGCTGCTCGCTCACGCGATCCATAACCAGAGCGCTCGCAAGGACCGGCTGATGATCACGGTCAATTGCGCGGCCCTGCCGCCGACCCTGATCGAAAGTGAATTGTTCGGCCGCGAGAAGGGTGCATTTACCGGGGCCCTCTCTCGGCAAATAGGCCGGTTTGAGCTTGCAGATAATTCCACTATTTTCCTTGATGAAATCGATGCCCTGTCTCTGGAGATGCAAGCCAAGCTCCTCAGAGTGCTGGAGAGCGGTGAGTTTCAGCGCCTGGGCAATCCGCGAACCACCAAGGTCAATGTCCGCATCATTTCCGCGACCAATTGCAACCTTGCCGATCTGGTCGCCGTCGGCAGTTTTCGGCAGGACATGTACTACCGCCTCAATGTTTTTCAGATTGCGGTGCCGCCGCTGCGCGAGCGGCGAGAAGATATTGTCCCCCTGGTCTGGTCTTTTGTCCAGGAGTTCGGCAAGAAGATGGGCAAGCAGATCGAGTCTATTCCACGCCGTGACATTGAAGCACTGCAATCCCATCCCTGGCCCGGCAACATCAGAGAATTACGCAATGTCATCGAACGGGCAATGATCGTCTCCGACGGCCCGGTCCTGTGCCTGGATCTCCCCAGGATTGCCGAGCAATCTGTCGCCGGCCAGCCGACGACCCTCGAGGATCTCGACAGGCAGCACATTATAGGGATTCTCAATCGCACCGGCTGGCGGGTCAGCGGCAGTGCCGGAGCCGCAGCGATCTTGGGGCTAAACCCAAAAACCCTCGAATCAAAAATGCAAAAACTTGGCATCCAACGACGCAAGAGTTCGGATCTGCTCCCGCCATCGTAACCGATCACGGGGCAACCCCACAAAGGTCAAATAACCACGAAACAAGCGGTCACAGGGTGCTGCAGGTTGCGGCAAGCGGGACGGCGATGCGTACCTTTGTCCGTGAGCCGAACCGATCGCCGCAAGATGTGGTGCCCTGTGATCGCTTACCCGCCGTCGACCACCCCTTCCTGATATGCCAGCAAATTCCGGCATATCAGGAAACAACCCTCCCCGCAAAGCATCCCCGCAAACCGCAATTACCATATAAGTTCCAATGATTTCAGGATCAAAGGAACGCACCGCCCAGCATTATCCTCCTTGGCATACATTCTGCTCTGTAAAACTGACAGACACGGAACACTACCCACCGCTCTTTTTCGTTTCCATCGAATAGTCGTGGTTTTGTTCCTGGCCAATCGGCTTATTGAGAAAAACTGTATCTGCAAAAAAAGGAGGATAAAAAATGGAATTAGTTCTCGCTATCTTGATTGTCGCAGTCTTAGTCTACGTAGTCCTGTACGTCGTCTAGGGAAAACATCCACCAGCTTTCAAAAAGTCAAAAAGGAACCTGATTAGCGCTAATCTTCCGCAACAAGCCCGTCATCCCCGAATGTCTTTATCTGGGATCCATTATTTCGATAACTGTCAGACTGTCAGACTGTCAGACTGATAAGTTAAAAACTGGATTCCCGATCAAAAGCACTTCGGGGATGACACTTTTAGTGTCCTGCGGAAGATTAACGCTAATCAGGAAAAGGAAAAAGATTATGGATTTACTTATTGCGGTCTTGGTTGTGGTTATTTTGGTTGTCCTCGTTGTAAGGCTTATCTGACCTTAACGAAATCGGCTCTGCACAAAGGAGAACAATGATACGAAAAATCAGAAATGCCTGTTTGCTTGCCGCCGTTCCACTGGTTTTTGGCCTCACAACCGGGGTCAGTAAAAGTGCGGCGGAGGTAAACCTGAATATCGGCCTCAATTTGCCCTTAATCCGTTTTGCCGAACCACCGGAGGTAGTGGTAATCCCTGGAACCTATGTCTACGCGGTTCCTGATGTTGAAGCAGATATCCTGTTTTTTGAAGGATACTGGTGGCGTCCGCATCGGGGCCAATGGTTCCGTTCGAGAGAGTACGATGGCTCATGGCACAGGGTCTCTTCCAAAAAAATCCCTAGAGGCTTGCGAAATTTGCCCCGGGATTATCGACAACGACTTTCATACGGCCATGAACGGATCCCCCAGCATGATGTCCGAAAGAACTGGAAAAAATGGGAGCGGGAAAAGCGTTGGGACAGACAACATGAGCGCGGCAATGGCCGCCCCGGCAACGATCGATCCAACGATGGACGACCAGGCAAGCAAAACCGCGGCAACCATGACCGACAAGACGGCAGACGATAAGGGCCGTGCCGCACCTTTACCATTTGACTCCCCCCATCCGTACTGATCACGGGGAGGGGACAGAGGTCAACTAGCAACGGAACAAGCGATCACAGGGTGCCGCAGGTTGCGGCAAGCGGTTCGGCGATGCGTACTTTTGTACGTGAGCCGGGCCGATCGCCGCAAGATGTGGTGCCATGTGATCGCTTACCTCCATCCTCGCCCTCCCCCCTGCAAGGGGAGAGGGTGATTCTTTTGACCTGCGCTAAAGGAGAAGCAAAATGCTTGAGATCATTGCCATCGTTCTGGTTGTCCTTTGGCTTCTCGGCTTTGTTACCTCGCGGACCATGGGCGGCTTCATCCATATCCTGTTGGTTATTGCCGTGGTGGTGGTGCTGATTCGGCTCATTAAGGGGCGGCTCTGATAAAGCTGAGTTGAGCAGCTTGCCGGATTTTATGCCCTTTAGGGTGCAAACGAAACTTATGCCCTCTGGGTGTAAGAGCGAACTTGCCCGCAAATTTTTGGAGGAATACAAGATGAATTTCGTCAAAATTGCAGCACTTCTGTTGATCGCAGCAGGCGCCCTGGCCTTGGTCTATGGAGGCTTCAGCTATACCAAGGAGACCCATGAAGCCAAAGTTGGGCCGATTGAGCTGTCGGTACAGGAAAAGCAGAAGGTCAACATTCCGGTTTGGGCCGGCGTGGGGGCGATCGTGCTTGGTGGCGGGCTCCTCCTTCTGGGCAGCAAGAAGAGCTAGTGTCAACAATGTAGTCCCATCACACGGATAAATAAACATCATCCAAGGAGATTTCCTCATGACATTTAGAATCAAATCCGTATTCCCTCTCGTTGCTCCGTTGCTTGGAGTTCTTCTCCTCCTGCCTGGTTGCGCAACGACCGGTTCAGGCCGCGCTGAAAAGACCACCGCCAAAATGGAGGTCGTGGAGAGCGAGATACGGCAAGCCGTTGTCCAGATCGATGCGACTGGGGGCTCGCTGGAGAAACTCATTACGCCGGGATTATCCGACACGAAAGGGGCTTTTGAAACATATTCAAAAAACGTCGTTAAAATGGAGCACTTGGGAGAAAAGTTGATCAAGCACACCGCTGAGATGAGCGTTCGGGGCAAGGACTACTTCGCTGAGTGGGAAAAGCAGGGGAATACCTACACCAATCCGCGGATTCGGGAACTCAGTGAACAGCGGCGAGCCGATTTGAATACAATATATAGAAAAATATCCGAGTCCAGCATCGGCGTGAAAGGCTGGTTCATTGCCTACATGCGCGATATTAAGGAAATTCAGTCGTTCCTCTCGACGGACCTCACTGACAAGGGAATTGCAGCCATTACTCCGGTTGCCCGGAAGGCCATAAACGACGGGACAATTCTGAGGAATGCGGTTTTGCCGGTATTGTCCGCCATCGATGGTGCTAAAGGCGAAATGGCTCAAGGTGGTGCGAATTAAAGGTTGTGACTATGTCGGATACACAGGCCGAGAATCAACTTTTCCTCGCCAACATCGAACTGAGTAGACACATTGCTCGATTGGAAGAGGCTTTGCGGGAAAAGGAGAAAGCCGGGGAGTCGTTGCAAGATTCCGAGAAGCGCTACCGCCGGCTCTTTGAGTCGGCCAAGGATGGGATCTTGATTCTCGATGCTGACACGGGCAAGGTGGTTGACGTCAATCCTTTCCTGTTGCAGCTGCTCGGGTATTCTTACGATGCATTATGTGGGAAGCATATCTGGGAGCTAGGGGTATTCAAAGACATTGCCGCGTCCAAGGACGCTTTTCAGGCTCTGCAAGATAAGGAATACATCCGCTATGAGGATTTACCGCTGGAAACCCAGGAGGGGCAAGCAATCGCCGTGGAGTTTGTCAGCAATGTGTACTTGGTGGATAACCGCAAGGTGATCCAATGTAACATCCGTGACATCACCGCCCACAAGCGAGCCAAGGCCGAACGCACGCGGTTGATGGCGGCCATCGAGCAGGTTGGCGAGGGCATTTTTGTGACCGACGCCCAGGGGACCATCCAGTTCGTCAATCCGGCCTTCAAGCGGATGACGGGCTACTCCGGAGAGGAGGCCGTCGGGCAGAATCTGCGCACCCTCGAAAGCGGCGAGCAGGACGAACTATTGTATCGCAATCTGTGGGAGACCGTCTCCGGCGGCAAAACCTGGAGCGGTCGGATGGTCAACAAGCGCAAGGACGGGACTCTCTACACCGAGGAAACCACGATTTCGCCGGTTCGCGACGCGCTGGGGCAGATCGTCAACTACGTGGGCGTCGGACGGGACATCACCGATCATCTCCAGTTGGCGGCCCAGTTTCAACATGCTCAGAAGATGGAAGCGGTTGGCCTGCTGGCGGGCGGAGTGGCCCACGATTACAACAATATGCTCACCGTGATCCTCGGTTATGCGGAACTGGCGCAACGCAAGGTGGATCCGGCTCAGTCGGTGCATGCCGACCTTGAGGAAATCATCAAGGCAGGAAAACGTTCCACAGGCATAACCCGGCAATTGCTGACCTTTGCCCGAAAACAGACAATCTCCCCCGTGGTGCTTGACCTGAATAACGCCGTGACGAACATGCTCAATATGCTGCGGCGACTCATCGGCGAGGGTATCGATCTGGTCTGGCTGCCCGGGAAGGAACTCTCTTTGGTCAAGATGGATCCCGTCCAAGTGGATCAGATGCTGGCCAATCTTTGTCTCAACGCCCAGGACGCCATTGCCGACGTAGGCAAGATCACGATTGAAACGGGAACCGTTGTCTTTGACGAGGCCTACTGCGCCGACCATGTCGGGTTTGTAACCGGAGAGTATGTCTTGCTGGCGGTCAGCGACAATGGCTGCGGCATGGACAAGGAGACCATGGAGCAAATTTTCGAGCCGTTTTTCACCAGCAAGGCGGTTGGGCAGGGAACCGGTTTGGGGCTATCCATGGTGTATGGCATCGTCAAGCAGAACAATGGATTCATCAACGTCTACAGCGAGCCGGGAAAAGGATCGACCTTTAGAATCTACCTGTCCCGATGTGCGGACCACGCCGTTGACGTCCAGGGGGAAAAAGCGGTGGAAATCCCTCTCAGTCACGGGGAGACCGTGCTGCTGGTGGAGGATGAGCCCGCGCTCCTGAAGATGAGCAAGATGATGTTGCAAAAAATAGGATATCGGGTATTGGCCGCGGGCACGCCGGGCGAGGCCATTGGGCTGGCCAAGAAACACGCGGGCGAGATTCACCTTCTTCTCACCGATGTGGTTATGCCGGGAATGAACGGCAAAGACCTGGCGGAACGGCTGCACGCCCTGCGCCCGAATATGAAAATTTTGTTCATGTCCGGCTATTCCGTGAACATGATCACTGACCAGGGGGTGCTGGACGAGAGGGTGAATTTTATCGAAAAGCCATTTTCGATGAAGGATCTGGCCGTCAAAGTGACTGAAGCGCTGACAGATACCAGAAAGACGTAACTATCCACCAGCACCGCATCTGCGTTGTTGCACCCAGAGGGTATAAGTTTGTTGAAATCGTAAAAAGCCACGATTACAACGGGTATTAATGTAAGTGCTTGATTTAGCGTGGTGGTCCTGTGAGCTTTTCCGGCTGTTACGAGTTCATCGAGTTTCGTTTGAGCAGACAAGCAATAAAAACAAAGAGGTTGTCCGAAAGAGGTTGTCCGTGAGTTAAAGCGAAAAAAAGAGAAGGAGGGGTTTTTATGAAAGTATTTAAGGCTCGGCAAATGTATCTTTTATTTATTGTAATTTTGAGTGTTTTTTCAATTACAGGCTGTGGAGGGGGAGGGAGCGATGGCCAAGCCCCTATTTTAGGTAGCGGCAATGCCGTGATCGCGCCCAGAGTGACTCTGGCCAGTCCTCTTAATAACGCTACAGGCGTTGCGCTCAACAGGAATATCACCGCGACGTTCAGTAAAGAAATGACTCTGGCAACGGTCACCGCAGCAGGAACCTTTACTGTGGCGAAGACATCCGACGGGCTTCCTATAGCAGGCACAGTGACTTACGTTGCCGCCGGCAGTACTGCAACCTTTAACCCAACAAGCGATCTCACTGCCGACACCCTCTATCGTGCCACGATTAGCGTTGCGGCCAAGGATCTCGCAGGCGCCCCACTGGCGGCAGCATACACCTGGACCTTTAAAACTGGTCTAACGCTTGACGTTACCGCACCCACCTTGATTTCCACAGGTGTTGCCGATGGTGCGACCGATGTGCCCATCAACAGAAACTCCACGGCAACCTTCAGTGAGTCGATGGCCCCTGCAACACTCGCTTCTCCAGCAACCAATTTCACGGTGGTGAAAACATTGGGTGGAGCTTCCGTAGCGGGAACTGTGACCTACGTTGGCAACACGGCAACGTTTAACCCAACCAGCGATCTCGAACCCAATACCCAATATACCTCAACGATTCTGGCGGGGGCCACGGACCTGGCAGGCAATGCATTGGTGGCAGGGACGAGGGCGAATCCATGGAGCTGGACAACCGCCGCCGGGGCCGGGGCGGCAGACAGCACCGCACCCACCGTGACTCTCACATCTCCTGTTAATCTTGCCACAAATGTTGATCTCAACAAGACCGTCAGCGCCACCTTCAGTGAGGAGATGACTAATAGCACCATCACCACCACTACCTTCACCCTGGCGCCAACCGCAACCCCTGCCGCGCTCGTAAGCGGGGTCGTGATCTACGATCCGCTGACGAATATCGCGACCTTTAACCCGAATGCGAATCTCACTGCTTCGACGAACTATACCGCCACCATTACAAGCGGGGCTCAGGATCTGGCAGGCAATGCCCTGGTTGTACCGGCAGTGGGTGGACTGCCGAAACCGAATCCCTGGACCTTTACCACAGGTACGGGACTCGCGCCAGGCGCGGCAGATCTTAAGTCGGTTGCACCGTTCGGGACTTTTGGGGGCTCTGCCGGGATGACCAACCAAGGGACGCTTACCCAAATTAATGGAGATATCGGAACCATAGCTACGGATACTTCGACGGTGACCGGGTTCCACGATGTCAACGGAGATATCTATACGGAAACAGGGTCCAACATTGGCGCAGTGAACGGGACGATCTATACCTGCACCACTTCCACCACGGGCCCCACTTCTGCTACTGTAAATGCTGCTAATTGTGATATTGCAACCCAAGCCCGTCTCGATGCGGTAGATGCGTATAATTACTTGCGCGACCTGCCGTCTGACGGAGTTCTGGCTGGCAATCTGGCAGGGACAACCATAAATCCCGGCGTCTATACAAACGCCTCGTCAGTCAAGATAGAGGGAGGGGATCTCACCCTCGACGCCCTTGGCGATGCAAATGCTGTCTTTGTCTTCCAGATAGGGAGTACGCTCACCGTGGGTGGCCCGGGCGCGGCCTTCCCTCAGAGCATCATCTTGGCTGGGGGGGCCCAGGCTAAGAACGTTTTCTGGCAGGTCGGCACTGCCGCCACGATCAACGCAGGAGGCGGGGGAACCATGGAAGGAACCATCATTGCTGATAGTGGAGTTTCGTTCTCCACGGTCGGCAACGTCGCAATAGTGACGCTGAACGGCAGAGCTTTGTCCCTGGTTTCTTCGGTTACCATGACGAATACCGTGATTAACGTACCTGCTCCGTAAGGAATGCGGGATGAGCAACCCCCCTTCTGCCGATCTTGATTGCTTGTTCAAGACAACGTGATCGTGGAGGCAGAAGGGATTGACAAATATTGTGCATCTTGTAGTTGCAACATGCACGGGAGTTTTTAAATCCTCCAGGAGAAAACCATGAAATTAATAAGAGCCTCAGTGACACTAGGGTTTGCGGCCCTTACTGTAATTGCCGCCCCATTTGCGATGGCTGATGATTCCGGCTTGTACGTCGGAGGCAACATCGGCCAATCACGCGCGACAATCGACGAGGAGAGGATTAGCAACAGTCTGGCGGGAGCGGGTTTTACCACCACCGGGTTCGAAGATGACAACCGCGATCGCGGCTTTAAGCTGTTTGGCGGCTACCAGTTCAACAAGTATTTTGCCCTCGAAGCCGGCTACTTCGATCTGGGAGAGTTTGCTTTTACTGCAACCGGGTTGCCCCCGGGAACCCTGAGCGGCAATATCAAAATCAAAGGTGTGAATCTCGACGTAGTCGGCATTATGCCCATTACCGAAAAGTTTTCCGCCTTTGGCCGGGTCGGAGCGAACTACGCTAAAGCCGAAGACTCCTTTGTCGGGAGCGGCTCAACCACAGTACTCAATCCCAACCCCTCCAAGCGCGATACCAATTACAAACTCGGCTTGGGACTTCAGTACGCCTTCAATGACTCTCTCGCCATGCGCGCTGAGGCGGAACGCTACCGGATAGACGATGCCGTCGGCAACGATGGCGACATCGATCTTATCTCGGTCGGCCTGGTTTTTCGGTTCGGCGGGTCCCCCCCTGCTGCCCCGCGCGCCGAGGAACCGGCACCGGAGCCTGTTGCTAAAACGATAGTGGCGGAACCTGTTCCGACCCCTGCTCCACCCCCCCCTGCTCCGGCTCCCCCTGCCCCGGCTCCAGTAGTGGTCCCGCCCCCGGCTCCGCGCTTCCAAAAATATACCCTCTCGGTAACAGAGCTATTTGCCTTTGACAGCGCTGAATTGCAGAAGTCGCAACCGAAGTTGGACGAAATCGCCAACGTTCTCATGAACGACAGCACGGTAGATGACGTCCTTATTGTCGGCTACACCGATCGTATCGGCTCCGACAAATACAACCAGAAATTATCAGAGCGTCGGGCGGAGACGATAAAAAAATATCTGGTCAGCAAGGGAGTCAAGGCGGAGCGACTGGTGGCAAAAGGCAAGGGCGAAGCAGAACCGATCGTTGGCTGCGAAGGAAAGAAAAACGATGCCTTGATCAGCTGTCTGGCGCCCAATCGCCGGGTAGAAATCGAGCAAATCACGTTCAAGCGTCTTGTGAAATAACCGTAACGGATCACGGGGTATGCCCCAAGAGGTCAAAGAACCACGGAATAAACGGTCACAGGGTGGAGCAGGTTGCGGCAAGCGAAACGGCGATGCGTACTGTTGTACGTGAGCCGGACCGCCGCAAGATGTGGTGCCCTGTGATCGCTTGCCGTTAAACCTGCTGGTTATTGACCCTGGTGAACGGGGTGAGCCTCGCACCTTCTTTTCTCAATCAGACCAGGCCCTCCGAGCCGACATCCGTTCCGCAGAATTTTGTTTCAGCTCCGCCCCCCCAGCCCGAGGATTTTTCGGCAGAAGAGTTCACTACAATTCCGGCGAAGAGCCGAACGCTTAGTACACCACCCGCACGGGTTCATGGCGGCACGCCAAGAAAAATGATGGAACCCACTGAACGTTGTCACGGCTGACATATCAGTAATTTCCTGACATGTCAGCCTGCAATCCTTTTCACAGTGTTTGTTCCGCACATCATGATCCGTTTAAATTCCCATCATTTCAGCAGGATGACAGCCGGAATCCCGGCAATAAATCACTTGGCACATATTCTGCTCTTCAAGTTCATTGATCAGAAACAAAAACAACCCAAACCGTAACTATCCAGCAGTGCCTTCGGGGTGCAACAACGCAGATGCGGTGCTCCTGGATAGTTACGAAAATTTCGGGGCATCCACGGCCAATTACCAGGCTGACCTTTTTGGCTGCAAAGTACACCCCGGCTTGGCCTGACTCGGTTTTGGTCTGTCCGGCGGGGATTCGACATATGGAGAGAGCAATGGGGACAAAAGTCGGTTTATGGATTGACCAGCGGAAGGCGGTCATTGTGCTGGTTTCAGACCTGGGAGAAGAGGTCCGCCTGATCCTGTCGGGGGCCGAAAAACACGCCCGGCGTTCCGACGACTCAGCTCGCAATGGCCCTTATCAAGACCAGCAGCGAGCCGCCGATGATCAGCGACAGCGAATTTTCACCGCCCTTCTCAATACTTACTACGATGCGGTTATTGCCTCTTTTGCCGACGATGCGGAATCGATCCTGATCTTTGGCCCCGGTGAAGCGAAAGATCACTTGAAAACACGCCTTGAAGAGAACAAACTCGGTAAACGGCTGGTCGGCATTGAAGCAGCAGACAAGATGACAGATGGGCAAATCACGGCGAAGGTTCGGCAATATTTTGCCGGCTGAATTTCGGAAGCGATCACATGGCACCACATCTTGCGGCGATCGGTCCGGCTCACGTACCAAATGTACGCATCGCCATCCCGCTTGCCGCAACCTGCGGCACCCTGTGACCGCTTATAGCTGAGCTTGGCAGCTTGCCTGCCTAGCAAAAATTATGCCTTATGGGCATATTCCGTGGTTACTTGACCTCCGGGGGCGTACCCCATGATCTGTTACAATCAAAGGCGTGGCAATTATGACCGACCAAAATCTCGAAGGCCGACTGCAGCACACTATTGCCGGCTTGACCCACCGCATCGCCCTGCTTGAAGCGGCATTACGGGAAAAAAAGAATATCGACCTGGCGCTGCGTGAGTCCGAAACACGCTACCGGCGGCTCTTTGAGTCGGCCAAGGACGGCATCCTGATCCTCGACGCCGATACCGGCAAGGTGGTTGATGCCAATCCTTTTCTCACCGAATTACTTGGCCTTTCCCACAGCGATTTATGCGGCCAATACCTCTGGGAACTCGGGGTATTTAAAGACATTGCCGCATCGAAGGAGGCTTTTCGAAGCCTGCAGGACAAGGAATATATCCGCTATGACGATTTACCGCTGGAAACCCGTGATGGCCGACCTATTGCCGTAGAATTTGTCAGCAATGTTTATCTGATCGATCAGCACCGGGTTATTCAGTGCAACATCCGCGACATAACCGCCCAAAAGCGGGACCAGGCCGAGCGCCTGCAACTGGCCGCGCAACTGCAACAGACCCAGAAGATGGAATCGGTTGGTCGGCTGGCCGGCGGGGTGGCACATGAATACAACAACATGCTCAGCGTCATTCTCGGTCATGCAGAATTAGCGCTGGAAAAGGTCGACCCAAGTCAGCCGATCTACACCGATCTGAGAAAAATCTTCAAGGCAGGAAGACGCGCCGCCGATGTAACCAAACAATTACTGGCCTTTGCCCGCGAGCAAGCCATTATCCCGGTACAGCTTGACATGAATCAGGCCGTGGAGAGCATGCTCAATATGCTCAAGCGGCTAATCGGCGAGGAGATCGAACTCTCCTTCAGGTCCGAGGAGAGTACCTGGCCGGTGCAGTTGGATCCGGTCCAATTCGGCCAGATCCTGATCAATCTTTGCGTCAACGCCATGGACGCGATCAGCGGTAGCGGCAAGATCGTCATTGCCACCGGCAACACAACTTTTGACGAGAAATATTGCCATTCTCATCCTGGATTCGAGCCCGGAGAGTATGCGATGCTCTCGGTGAGCGACGATGGTTGCGGCATCGACCGAAAGATCCTCGACCAGATATTTGAACCTTTTTTCAGCAGCAAAGAAATTGGCAATGGAACCGGCTTGGGGCTCTCGATTATCTACGGCATCGTCAAACAAAATCATGGCTTTATCGATCTGGTCAGCGAACCGGGCCATGGAGCAAATTTCACTATTTATTTCCGCAAGGATTCCGGTCAACAGACCGGAGCACTTCCATGCTGATTCAAGTAGACAATCTGGCCAAGGTCTACAAAGGGGGACGAGGCTTGTCCCAAACCGGTTTTTCGGTAGATAAGGGTGAGTTTATTGCGATAGTCGGTCATAACGGAGCCGGCAAATCCACCCTGCTGAAAATGCTGGCTGGCTGGATTATCCCTGACAGCGGCGAGGTGTTTGTTGATGGCCTGCATCTCAAAAACAGGCTTGCCTTGGTAAGAAAGATTGGCTTTGTCCCGGAATCTCCCAATCTTTTCGATTTTTTTTCCGTTCAAGCCAATCTCAAGCTCTTCGCCCGTCTTTTCAAGCTTCCCTTGTCGCGCATCGAAGAAATTCTTGAAGAGTTCGACTTGCTGGCCTATCGGCACAGCAAAATCCAGGACTTATCCAAGGGACTCAAGCAGAGGGTCAGCATTGGCCGCAGCCTTTTGGCCGATCCACCGGTCTTGCTTTTTGACGAACCAAGCTCCGGCTTGGATTTTGAAATGACCAAAGAGATTTATCGACTCCTGAGAAGCTCTCATGCCGCAGGCAAAACCATTCTCTTTACTTCACATCGACCGGAAGAGATCAAGAGTCTCGCGACCCGTATTCTCTTGTTGCATCAGGGGGAAATAATCTTCGATGGCCCACCCAAAGAATATTTCCTGACCAAAATCCACGAGAGTCTCTACGCATGATCCAAAATATCCTGATCTTAACTCTCAATGACCTGGCGATTGCTCTCAAAAACAAAACCATTTACCTGATCCTGTTTATCCCGTTTTTCGTATTTTTATCCTTGCAATTGATTGACCAGGAAAGTGCTGGTCTGCAACAGGTAAAAATCGGCCTGGTTAAAGACCAAGCGTATCCGACCATGATCATTGAGAAGATCCAGGCAAGCGACAAGCTCTTTTCCATCTTATGGCTGAACGACCAGGCGGAAGGCAAAAAGCGCCTGAAGGAAAAGAAGCTTGACGGGATCTTGCTTGCTACCGCCGAAGCAGCGCCGGGCCTCAAGCTTATCGTTTTGAAGAAAACCTCCCATGCAACCATCGCCACCGTCGAAAGCCTTTCCGCTTTGCAAACCGCGGTAGAGGGCAAGAGTAAAAACTGGATCGCCGATATCCAGTCTTTGCAGGACAGCGGGGTCCAGAGACAAACCTTGCCGACCTGGATCTTGATGCTGGTCTTGCTGGTCGGCTTTATTATCATTCCAGCCCAGGTTGCCGAGGAAAAAGAAAAGAAACTCCTGCTTGGCCTGCTGCAAACCCCGATCAATGAGTTTGAGTGGCTGCTCGCCAAATTGTTACTGGGGATGATCCTCATCCACCTGGCCGTTATCTTCCTCCATCTCCTGGGGGGGTTTGAAGTTACAAACGTCCTGAGTTATTGGGCATTTATCAGCGCCGGCAGCTTCTGTTTCAGTTCGTTCGGCATATCTTTAGGCTTCCTCTGCCGGAACCAGGCAAGCGCCAGATCACTCGGAGTCTTCTTTTATCTGCCCCTGCTGCTCCCTTCCGCCTTGTCCGACTTTTCCGAAAAATTGACCAACTTTGCCCCCCTCTTGCCTTCCTATCAGTTCTACCAGCCAATTAAGGCAATTCTGCTGGAAGGCAGCGCCATATCAGACTTTCCTCTTGATTTGCTTTATTTAATCTTCGTCGGCGTCCTGACTTCCTTGCTCTCCTATCAGTTGATCAAGAAACGCTGGCTCATGTAATAAGGAGGAACCAATCATGAGCGATGAAGCCAAGATCAAAGGCCTGGGAGCGATACTCCACCCGCAGGGAGTCGCCTTCCGCGTTTGGGCGCCTCATGCGCAGCTGGTATCCGTCATTGGCTCCTTTAATGACTGGAATAATACCAGGCATCCCCTGCAAGCCGAGGAGAACGGCTACTGGTATGCCAGCGTGGCCGAGGCTCATGTTGGTGATCAATATCGGTTCCTCCTGTCCACGCCGAACGGTGAATTCAACCGCATCGATCCCTATGCCCGAGAGGTAACTCACTCAGTCGGCAACGCCATCGTTCACGATCCGAGCTTTGACTGGCAAGGGGATGATTTTCAGCTTGCGCCATGGAATGAGCTTGTTATCTACGAATTGCATGTCGGCACCTTCAACGACCAGGAGGACGTCAACCACCCAGGCAAGTTTACTTCGGTGTCGGCGCGCCTGGGACATTTGAAAAAGCTCGGTATCAATGCGATCCAGATCATGCCGGTGGCCGAGTTTTCGGGAGATCGGTCCTGGGGGTACAATCCCGCCCATATCTTCTCGGTGGAAGTCGCCTATGGCGGACCGTTGGCCTTCAAACAGTTTGTCAAGCGCGCTCACCAGGATGGTATCGCGGTGATCCTGGATGTTGTTTACAACCACCTGGGGCCTGGCGACCTCGATCTGTGGCAGTTTGACGGCTGGAGCGAGAACGGTCGCGGTGGAATCTACTTCTACAACGATGACCGGGCTAATACACCGTGGGGAGAAACCCGGCCTGACTACGGACGCGGCGAGGTCCGACAATACCTCATCGATAACATTTTGATGTGGTTCGAAGAATATCACCTTGACGGCATCCGCTTCGATTGCACCCAATTCATCCGCACCGTCAATGGTTCCGATGCTCAGGATCTGCCGGAGGGCTGGAGTCTGCTTCAATGGATCAACGACCAAGTCGCGCAGAAATACCCTGGCCGGATCACGATTGCCGAGGATATGCAAGATAACAATTGGGTCACCAAGGATGTCGGCGCCGGCGGCGCCGGGTTCGGGGCACAGTGGAACGCCATGTTCGTCCATCCCATCCGCCAGGCGGTGATCACTCCCGATGATGAGCAACGCTCACTTGGGGCCATCCGTGATGCCATCAGCTACAGCTATAACGATGACGCCTTTGACCGGGTTATCTACAGCGAATCGCACGACGAGGTAGCTAACGGCAGGGCCCGCGTCCCCCAAGAGATCAGCCCAAACGACCCCAAAGGCTGGTATGCGCGGAAACGTTCGACGCTGGCTGCCGCCATGGTCTTTACCGCCCCCGGCATCCCCATGCTTTTTCAGGGGCAGGAATTCCTCGAAGGCGAATGGTTCCGTGACACGGTTCCTCTTGATTGGGATCAATGTGATGAATTTCATGGCATCGTTCGGCTGTACCGCGATCTCATCCGGTTGCGGCTCAACCGTGACGGCTTCACCCGCGGCCTCTGCGGCCAGTCCACCCAGGTCTATCATCTGCACGATGAACACAAGGTTATCGCCTTTCACCGCTGGGACAAGGGTGGCCCGGCTGACGACGTTGTGGTCGTTGCCAATTTCTTGCACGAGCCACAAGAGGGCTACGTCATCGGCTTTCCGGCTGCAGGAATCTGGAAACTTCGCTTCAATAGCGACTGGCAGGGTTACAATGACGATTTCAAAAACCATCCGAGCACGGATGTCATCGCTGAGGCGACCGCCCGTGACGGACTTCCCTGGCAGGCAACGGTCTCGATTGCCCCGTACAGTGTCCTGATTTTTTCGCAATAAGTCCGCCAGGGATTGAGCCTCAGCAATGGTTGTATGAACTTGCCAAACTTCCGGAATCCAGGGAAGTTTTCTTTCAAGAAATCAGGAGGTATGGCTTTTGTTTAAAAAGTTCGCGACAGCAAAATGGAAGATCATTCTGGTCGGCATCCTGGTAGCGGCAGGGCCATTTCTTGGCCTGACCTTTTTCATTTATCTCAATGTCACCCAGGAGTTAGAGAGGATTGCCGGAGCCCAGCAGCAGTCCATTGCCGCTACTGCCGGTTGACAACCGACCAGGTCATCGGCTCCAGTGTGACGGCAGGGATCTTTTTTATCTGCGATTGCAAGGCTGCCACACCTCATATAGAAGCGCCAACGGGGGGGGGGCGGGACGCTCTCCCCTGATCTCCCCGCCAGCCCACCGAAGAACCCAACACCCATCGGCTGAGCCGGATGATTAACAAAATGGATTGAAAAGCAGGATACGGGGCAGCGGATCAAACGAGATCATCTACGGTTAGGTGAAGAATGGCGGCGATACGCTTGAGCGTTTCAATGCCGCCTTCGCGGGCGCCGGTCTCGATCTGCGACAGATAGGAAGCGCTGATCTGCGCCCCGGCAGCAAGTTCGCGGGCTGATAGCCCCCGATACTCGCGCCAGACCCGGATTTTGCTCTCCCCGTCAAGAATGCGGTTCACCATGACGGCGGGGAGCAACTCCTCTTCGCCCGCCGCAAGCCGTTGTTGAAAATGCTCGATCGCCGCGATGTCCTCGCGATTTTCGATGGCATCGAGCATGGCCAGGTAATCGGCCTCGGGGATTACAACCAGGCGCTCTCCCCCGGTGGTGGTGATGATCTGCTCGTGCATGATTGCCTGCTCCTATTCATAGGCGCCGCCACGCAGCGCGACCTTGAATGCCTTGACATTGTTGGCCAGACTCGCCGGTTCCGCCGCATATTGCTCGATCTTGCTTCGGATAAAACGGGCTGTATCAACGGGCATTCGGCTCAGCGTCTTCAAGGAGTCCCGACTGTAGGTGATACTTTTCATTTGTTTCATGGTAGCTTAAAGCAAACTTAAAGCGAAGAAACAAGATTGCATTCAGCAACGCATCGTCGAGGGAGGCTCTCGAAAAAAGAAATTAGGGGCAAGAAGGGAGTCTTGACATTTTGACTTTTTCGCCCCTAACTTAGTCACCATACTTTCTGATCTCGGCCATAAACTCCGCGCCGTAGCGTTCAAGTTTATGGGCCCCCACTCCGTTGATCCGCAAGAAGGCCTCATCGTCGCAGGGCTTGTATGCGGCCATCTCCGCCAGAACGGCATCGCTGAAGATAACAAAGGGCGGCACCCCGGCCGCGTCGGCCGTGGCCTTGCGCAGTACCCGCAACTTGGCGAAAAGTTCCTGATCGTAATCAAGCTCGCCGGGTTTACGCCGGATCGCCTTGGGCAGGGCAATGGCCTTGGCCCTGGGTTTGGCCATGCTAAGGGTTTGCTCCCCGCGCAGCAGGGGCCGGGCCGCCTCGCTCAATTTAAGCACCGAGTAATTGCCCACGTCCTGCTCCAGATATCCCTGCTGCACCAGATGCCGTAAAATGCTGCCCCAGTACTCCTGGCTCTTGTCCGCCCCGATCCCGTAGGTGGAAAGCCGGTTATGCCCCAGTTGCAAAAGCCGCTCTTTTTTCGAGCCGCGCAACACCTCGATCACATACCCCACCCCGAAACGCTGCTCCACCCGAAAGACACAGGACAAGGCCTTGCGGGCATCCTCTGTCACGTCGATCAACTCCGGCGGATTGAGGCAGATATCGCAATTGCCGCAGTCCTGTTCCAGACGATCGCCGAAATAGCCGAGCAGCACCTGGCGCCGGCAGCTCAAGGCCTCGGCAAAGCCCACCATGGTGTTGAGCTTGTGGATTTCGATCCGCTTCTGCTCCGCATTGTCGCTGTTTTCGATCAGCCCCCGGGCCAGGGCGATATCGCCGTAGCCGAACAGAAGCATAGCCTCGGCTGCCAGGCCGTCGCGGCCGGCGCGGCCGGTTTCCTGATAATAGCTTTCGATGTTCTTGGGGATGTCGTAATGCACCACATAGCGGATATTAGACTTGTCGATGCCCATGCCGAAGGCCACCGTGGCCACGATGATCCGGACATCGTCCCGCAAAAAATCCTCCTGCACCCGTTGGCGCTCCGCCGCCGGCAGCCCGGCATGGTAGGAGACAGCGGAAAACCCGGCCTCCCGCAGCTGCTCCGTCACCTTTTCCACCCGTTTCCGGCTCAGGCAGTAGACGATCCCCGCCTCCTCCTGCCGCCCCTTTAAAAAGTTAGCGAGCTGGGCAAAGGGCTTTTGTTTTTCCATTACCGTGTAGCGGATATTGGGCCGGTCAAAGCCGGAGACATAACACTGGGAAGGGTTCAAGCCCAGCCGTGCCAGGATATCCTTGCGGGTATGGGGCTCGGCCGTGGCGGTGAGGGCGATCAGGGGGATGTCGGGAAAGAGCTGGCGCAACTGGCCGAGCTTGGCGTATTCTGGGCGGAAATCATGCCCCCACTGGGAGATGCAGTGGGCCTCGTCGATGGCGAACAGGGCGATGGGGATCTCGCGGAGCCGCTCGACAAATCCCTCGCTCATCAAGCGCTCCGGCGCAACATAAAGCAGATCCAGCTCCTCTGCGTGCAACAGGGCAAGAACCCGGCGGGCCTCCTCGCTTTTCAGGGAGGAGTTGTAAAAAGCCGCCCGAACCCCGCAGGCCAAAAGGGCATCCACCTGATCCTTCATCAGGGAGATCAGGGGGGAAACCACGATCCCCACCCCTTTGCGGTGCAGGGCCGGGATCTGATAGCACAGCGATTTGCCGCCGCCGGTGGGCATCAGGACAAAGGCGTCTTCGCCCCGGATGAGTCCTTCAATGATTTCCTGCTGTGGGGGCCGAAAGGTGGTGTAACCGAATATCTTCTTGAGGCTTTCCAGAGGGGTGTCGTGCATGCGATTCAGAGATCCTTTTATTTATTGTCAAATGATCTGTGATCTTACCCGTCATGGCAACACTCCTGCTAGCCTTTATCGATGGACTCCAATAAATATCTGCTTAGCAAGTAATCTAATCTGAGTTCTTTGCTTCCTTTGCAGTTAAAATCCCATTGTTACGCAGCCGAGCACCGGAGAGGCTGCCGAAAAGGGATTTGCAATGTTTGAGGCGCAGCCGAGTTTGCAAAGCCCCGGCAGCATCGAGGAGCACAGGGTATCCCGCCCCCGGCGGGACAAGTGACAGGGTGCCCTTTCTTTTGGTTCGTTTTCTTTGGGCAAGCAAAGAAAATGAACAATACCGGCGTTGCCGAAAAATGAATTTTGAGTTTCCAGGAGCCCATCAAACATAACCCTGCATTACCTTCCCCAACCCCTCCCGGGAAACCTCCTGCCGGACGAGCGGTCCATTTTTAAGAACCGCGAACTGCTCCTCAAAAATCGGCTTTTCCATCTTATAAATAACCCCAAGCGGAATGCGCGCCCCGAATTCCAGGGCGAGGCGGAGGGCCTGAGCATGATCGGCCGGGTCATGGTCCTCACCAAGCTCATAGCAATGCTCCTTGTACCATTGAAAGGTGTTGACCTTGTTAAAGGAGACGCAGGGCTGGAGAATATCAACCAGGGCCGTGCCCCGATGCTTGATCGCCTGGGCGATAAGGCCGGCGAGATGCTCCGGCAGGCCGGCATAGCCCCGGGCCACAAACGAGGCGCCCATGGTCACCGCCACGGCCACCGGGTTGAAGGGCGCGGCAAAAGAGCCGTGGGGCTGGGCCTTGGTTACGAACCCCTGCTCCGAGGTGGGGCTGGCCTGGCCTTTGGTGAGACCGTACACCCGGTTGTCGTGCGCCAGGATGGTAAGGTTGAGATTGCGGCGCAGGGCCGCGAGAAAATGGTTGCCGCCCTCCCCATACATGCAGCCATCGCCGCTTTCCGCGATCACGGTGAGTTCGGGATTGGCGAGCTTAGCCCCGATCGCCGCCGGCAGACTGCGGCCGTGCAGGCCGTTAAAGACATTGACCTTCAGATAATGGGGGGCCTTGGCCGCCTGGCCGATGCCGGAAACCAGCAGCACCTGATGGGGCGCAAGCTCGCAGGCAACCAGGGCATGCTTCAGGGCGTTGAGAATCCCGAAATTGCCGCAGCCGGGGCACCAGGCGGTCTCGTATTTGCCGTACTCCTCGATGGATATCATGGGCGCACCTCCACGGCGGCAAGGTTTTCCAGGCCTTTCAGAATGTAGCGGGCGGTAAAGGGCAGCCCGTCGTAGCGCGTAATCCGCGCAGGGATGGCAAAGCCGCTTTCCCCCCTGATGAGCCGGGCAAACTGGCCGGTGGCATTGCCTTCCACGCAGACGACCTTGCCGGACGCTTGGAGAAGATCGAGAAACTGGTCTGGAACCAACGGCCAGACCTGGGGAAAATGCAGCATCGCGACACTGTGCCCCTTCTCGCGCAGAACGGCAACGGCCTCCTGCACCGGGCCCTGGCTGGAGCCCCAGCAGACGAGGAGAAGATCCGCGCCTTTTTCCCCGTTAAGCTCTGGGGCAACGGCCTCCTGCTGGAGAAGGGTGAATTTGCGGAGCCTTTTTTCCACCATCCCGATGCGCACCCCGTGGTCTTCGCTGATATGGCCGTCCTCGTCATGCTCGTCGCTGTCCGCCACTACCAGCTGCTCAGACATCCCGGGCAGCAGGCGGGGCGAGAGGCCGTTATCGGTAAAACGGTAGCGCTGGTAAGGGGTCACCGCCGCATCCGGCTCGACCCCCGCTATCACTGGGGTGATGGCCGCAAGGTCAAATGGCGCAATCGGCCGGGAGGAATCGGCGAGAAACTGGTCGGTCAGGAGAAAAATCGGCGATTGCGACCGCTCGGCCAGAGCCAGTGCTTTTTGGGTCAGATGGTAGCAGGCTTCAATACTGCCAGGGGCAAAAATCGCCCTGGGAAATTCACCATGCCCGGCATGAAGGACAAATTCCAGGTCCGCCTGCTCGGTTCGGGTGGGCATGCCCGTGGCCGGGCCTGGCCGCTGGGCCACCGCGATCAGCACCGGCGTTTCGGTCATGCCTGCCAAGCTCACCCCCTCGGCCATCAAGGCAAAACCGCCACCAGAAGTGGCCACCATGCTGGGCGCTCCGGCAAAGGCAGCGCCGATGGCCATGTTGATCGCGCCAATCTCGTCCTCCGCCTGCTCAAACACGCATCCCATGGTCTCGGCATGGGTGATCAGCTCAAGGACAATGGAGGTGGCCGGGGTCATGGGATAAAAGGCGCAGAACTTTAGGCCCCCGGCCAGCGCGCCCAGAGCAATGGCCTCGTTGCCGTTCAGCAATAAGCGATCCGCGGCAGGAGCGGTGGTGGTAAGGGTAAAGTCATGCTCCGGCACATGCCTTGCGGCCCATTCCCGACTTTTCTCCATGATCTCCCGGTTTTCGGCCAGGGCTTCCGGGTGTTTTTTGCCGAGCATCGTCTCCACCGCCTGGTAGAGAGCCTCGGAGGAAAGCCCCAGGATATTGCCGAGCAGGGCAAGGGCCGCAGTGTTCCAGAGCGGCTCCGGACCAAGCTCGGCAAAGGGCACCGCAATCGTGCCCGGCAGGTCAGGAGCAAAAGCGGCATCGGCAATGACCAGCGCCCGGCCGGTCAGTTGCTCCAGATGCAGCGTTACGGTTTCGGCATTGAGCGCCACCAGGATATCAATGGACTCGCGGGGCGCGGAAAATGGCCCCTCTCCCAGGCGGATGGCAAAAGTGTTGTGCCCGCCGCGAATCCTGGAATGATAACTCTGACTGACAAAAATCTCATACCCGGCCCGAACCAGCGTCTTACTCAGCAACTGGCCGATGGTCACCAGACCCTGGCCGGCCTCGCCGCCAATAAGCAGATGAATGTCTCGTGGCATGATCGTGGCTCCCTGGGGCTTATTTCCCGACTGATTTGTACTTGAAATAGAGATCGTGGATACGATGGCGCAAGGCACTGATCTTTTTGGAGTCTTCCTTGATAAGCCAGCGCGGTTCGCTGATCGCGAAGATGATCTTGGCCAGCTCATTTTCTGCCAATTGCCCGCTCATCTCGTCGGTGGGGCCACCGCCGACTACGATAACCACATGTTTCGTCACGCTTTGCCCCCTGCTTATGATATTATAGTAGGGGCTCAGCATGCAATGCCCCTACAGTTTTTTGTTACTTTAACAAGGGATGTGCAGGGCGCGGCGCTTCATCCGCAATCCGGTCAGCTCTGGACCCATGAATACGGCCCCCAGGGCGGCGACGAGGTCAATATTATCCTGCCCGACCGCAATTACGGCTGGCCGGTGATCACCCACGGCCGGGAATATGTGACCGGTTTTCATATCGGCGAGGGGACTGAGCGTGCGGACGTGACCGCGCCTCTCCATGTGTGGATCCCCTCTATTGCCCCTTCGGGCATGGCCTTCTATACCGGAAACGCGATCCCGCAGTGGCAGGGGAGTCTTTTCGTCGGAGCCCAACGGGGCAGCCTACTGGCAAGGCTGGAGCTAAACGGCAACAAAGTGGTGCGGGAAGAACGCCTGCTTATGGAGATCGGCCACCGCATCCGCGATGTTCGCCAGGGTCCGGATGGCAAGCTGTATCTGCTCGATGAAACCGCGGGCCGCATTCTGCGTCTGGAGCGGCCGTAACCGAAGAGCCCTCCCGTGCATCACCGGCCAGCCGACTGGTTTATTTTCTCCAGAGGCCATCAATATGCATCAAGATGATGCCATTCCGCGTTTTCAAGCCAGTTCCCCGGTTCGGGCCGGGAAACAAACTCAAGGATATTTTCCATTATCCGTAAATGGTTGGCCTCTTCCCCGGCCAAGCGGGAAAATATCCGCTCTTCGTTTTCATCTTCGGCCTGCGCTCCCTTTTCCCGATAGAATTTTTCGCTCTCCGCCTCTATGGTGCAAGCCTTTCGGTAGTTGGTGGTCGCTGCGGTGGTGTCGATGAACAATTGCTCCTTTTCCTCCCGCATCCCGAGAAAGATGTTTTTAACATTGTCCAGAATCGCGGTATCCGCCAACTGCGGATTATTTTCCTTCCTGCCCAGCCGTTCAACCACCGCGTAGTGTTTGACTTCCTCGTCCGCCAGCATGGCGAATATTTTGGCAAGACCGGAAACAGTGGCTTTCTTTGCGAGCCGGCGATAGAAATCTTCCCCGTCCTTTTCCATCTGCATGGCGAATTGGTAGATATTCATGGGAGAACTCCATATTTTTCCATTTCACATCTCCATTGGTTTTCCCGGCACGCTTAAACCGCAGCATACCTAAAAAAAGGCGGCCTGCTCCTTACTTATTGACGGCCTTGTAACGGGCGTACAAGTCGTGGATGCGATGACGCAACTCGCTGATCTTCTTGGAATCTTCCTTGGCGAGCCAGCGCGGTTCACTGATCGCGAAGATGAGCTTAGCCAGCTCATCCAGCACGCTTTCGGTGGCCAGGCACCACTCAGCGGTACAGATATGCGCCATCGTCCCTGCCTCCTCGATATCCTGAGCCAGAAGATTGAGGGATTTTTCAAGATTCTCCAGAAACTCCCGATGCGCACGCAGCATGAGTTCTTCCATTTCGACCTGACGTTTCATGATGCTCCTCCATGTTTGACTGGTTCATTGCTTATGGACGGGGGATACTCCATTCTCGCCCGTTAAGGGTGTCATAAGGAAAAATAAGCCGAGGCAGACAGCTCACAACTCCAACAGGCGATGGTTGATCTCGATACCCACCATGGCTCCCTGGCCGGCGGCGATAATGGCCTGGGCCTTGCCCGTCTTCAGGGCGCCCAGAGCAAAGAGATTTTTTACCGAGGTTTCGCAGGCATGATCGGTTGCCAGCTTGGCCCCGTTGCCTTCCCGTTTCAGGGCAAGCCCGGCCAGGCAGGAATCGTTCAAGGTATAACCATAACTGAGCATTACCACCTCGCAGGCAACCTCCTGCCCATCTGCCAGCTTCACCCCGGTCAAGGCCGCCTCGCCAAGAAATTCCTGCGGCATTCCGGCCTTAAAGGCAATAGCATCCTCAGCCAACAGCTCGGCATGGTCATCCGGCAGAAGCCCGGCGGGCAAAACAAGAGTAATGTCCGGGGTGAACATCTGTCGCATGGCAAAGGCGAGGCGCATGGCGTCCAGAGAATCGCCAATAATGACGAGTTTCCTGCCGGTGGTGCGGTAGCCGTCGCAGTCGACACAGGTAAAGACCGTCCGGCTGAAGAATCTGTTCATCCCCTTGATCTTCGGCGGATTCTCCACGGCCCCGGCGGAAACGATGACATAGGGCGCTTGGTACTGGCCATTTTTGGTGCTGACCATAAAACCATTTTCAACCCGTAGCGAAACAACCTGCTCACGCCTGAAATCAGCGCCGAAGGATTTGATCTGTCTGATGCCGGTATCAACAAGCTCTTTGCCCGAGATAACTTCAAGGCCGAGATAGTTTTCAATGTGCAGGGCATGCCGGGTCCGGCCGCCGCCCTGATCGAACAGGATGACCCTGCAGTTGTAACGGGCAAGATGAATGGCGGCCTGCAAGCCGCCTGGCCCCGCGCCGATGATGATACAGTCGTAGCTGTTTTTTCCCATAATCCTTCTCTGCTCCTCCCCCCGGCAGCAGGAAACCTTTTGCCGAAAAGGACCCGCTGATCATTATCGGCCCGGCCTTTCCCAAGACTCAGAGGAGACAATAGGGATAGGCACGCTTGGTCCATTCGCTGTCAGGGAAAGCAACGCTGAGCTTTTCATAGGCCTCCTTCAACGGCTTGGGATCGTGCGACTGCTTGTAGCGGCAGACACCGGAGAGAAAAACGGCCTCCGGCGCGCTGTCGCTTATGCCATATCCGGCCCCCAATTGCTCAAACCGGGCCAATGCCTCAGCAAAACGATCATTCTCAAACGCATACTTGCCAAGTCCCAGCAGGAGCGAGGGAATCAACTCCTCTGGTCCGAGAAACCCCACGGTTCGGTGATGTTCCTGGGCTTCCGGGCTCAAGGTTATAATAGTGGGGGTCCACTTGACGTTAAACGTGTCCGAATAAGGCTTGCTGTCGAAGCCAAGCCGCAGCGGGATAAAATTTTCTTCGATAAAGCTGACAACCTTGCTCTCTGGATACGTAACTGCATCCATCTGTTGACAGCCGATTCAGCCAGGGTTGAAAAAATCGAGCAGGATCGGTTTTCCAGCCTTTTGCCCCAGACACAGGGCATCGTCCATTTCCGTGCGCCATTGAATTTTTGCGGCCATGGTTGTCCCTCCTAAGGGGGTTAGGTCTGTCCGGATCACTTCAGCAACTCGTCCACTTCTTCCTTGCCCTTCTCAAGTTCGCGCTGCTGTTCCTCGTCTTTTTGCAGAAGCAAGGCCTGAAACTCACCGACATGGGTTTTTTCCTCCCGGGCAACCTCGAGAAAAATGGTCTTCAGATTCTTGTCCTTTGCCAGGTTAGCCATCTGCTCATAAAGGTTGATTGCGTCCAGTTCGGCAATGATCGCTGCCCTGAGGAGTTCTTTGTCCACATCGTCCCTGTGGATTTTCTCCAGACTAAAAGGGATAGTCGCCAGCATCTTTTTCCTCCCGAAAAACAATAGTTTTGGCAATGTTAGAGCCAGGTCTCTTGCCAGACAAAAGCGCATAACAACGAACGGTCCTTCCCGGCCTTTTCAGAGGGTAGACTTAAGAAGACAAGGGAAAACGGCCAGTATCACTCGACGCCAAGCCCGAGAATTCCCGGCTGAATCGCAAGTGGAATAAACCCCGAATCCCGGAGAATCATCCCCCATTCCGTGGGCGGCCTTGGCTGTCACGAGCAGCAGGACTCGATCAGGACAAAGGTCTTGCTCTCGCCTACCTCGCCGACCTCGCCGCACTTCGGGCATTTCAACTTAGCGGTCGGCTTTGTTTTTACATATATTTCCCTGCCGCAGCTCCCACAGATAATATGATCCCCCTGGGTGACAAGATCATTGGGCAGAAGTTCGCGCCGGCACTTGCCTCCTTTGGGATCCTCGGAAAAATGAAGCCTTGGGCGACAGCCCTGTTCTTCCAGCTTCAGTTTTATAGCCAATGGCAACTGCTACAGCTGCTCGATATTCTGCCTGAGCTGGCCGATCTGTATCCCCAGCGACACGCATTGCTTGCCGTCCATGCACTGCTGCGCCTCGGATTCTTCCAGAAAGGTCTTGAGCTCGTGTCCGTCCTTTTTTAGGTCAACGACCCAGGCCTTGTTGTTCGCATCGTAATCAACCTTGAGGTCGATACCGCAGGCGCCGATCTCAGGAAAAACCCCTTTGATCTTCTCGCACAGCTCCTCTTTGGTGGGCATAATTTATCCTCCTGTTCCCTGGTTTTTCTGGCTGATATATAATTGTAGGCATCCAGAAATCTGGAAGTCAAGGAGGAAATTTCAGTAAAAAATGCAAGCAAACTAGAGAGAAAACCGGGAGGCATCGCCTGGGATTAGCGGCACGCGAAGAGATCAAGGATAAGCGATCACAGGGGCACCACATCTTGCGGCGATCGGCCCGGCTCACGTACAAAAGTACGCATCGCCGTCCCGCTTGTCGCAACCTGCGGCACCCTGTGACCGCTTGTTCCGTGGTTATTTGGACCTTTGTGGGCTTACCCCGTGATTAGTTACGATCAAGGGAGGGAGGAAATTAAAGGCGCCCGGGCTGGCGCCCAGGCGTGGGACTTACTGAAGAGACTGGATAATATCCTGCTGCAGAGCTTCAATCACCGCAATGGGATCAGCGGCCCTGGAGATGGGCCGACCCACGACCACCTGATCGGCGCCGCTGGTAATGGCGCGGCCAGCGGTCATGATCCTGGTCTGGTCGTCGCCGCTGTCGAGCACATTGGCGCCCGGTCTGATCCCCGGCGTGACCAGCAGCAGCTTCTCGCCAAGCCCCTCCCGGAGACGGGCTGCCTCAAGACCGGAGGAGACCACCCCATCACAGCCCAGTTCCAGTGCCCGTTTGGCCCGAAAATAGACCAGCTCTTCGATGGACTGGGTCATGCCCATGGCCCGCAGGTCTTCTTCGCCGAAGCTGGTGAGCACGGTCACGGCCAGCAGCCTGATCTCGCCCTTTTCCTCCAAGGCCGCCCGGATGATCGGGTCATTGCCGTGAACGGTGGCCAAGCTCACCCCATGCTTCCTCATTTGGGCCACGGCCAGTTTGACGGTTTCCGGGATGTCGAAAAACTTGAGATCCAGCATCACTTTATGGCCCCGGTCAACCAGCCAGTCAACGGTATTAAACCAGTCGGCCATGAAGAGCTGTAAGCCCACCTTGTAAAAACCCAGATGGGATTCGGTTTTTCTCACCAGTTCCCTGGCCTGCTCCGGCGTTTCCACGTCAAGGGCCAGGATGATCCGTTCTTTCAAGGGAATATCTTTCACGCGCCACCTTTTTCCTTCTGCCTTACGCCAGCCCTATCGAATATAATAATCGTTCCCCAGGAACAAAGAATGTAGCTCCATCTTTGGTAAGATAAACGTTTAACAGTGCCGCAGATGCGCGGAAAAGGCTTGCGAACTATAGCCCGCCTATGCAAGCAGGCCGATGACAAAGCAGATGCGGTGCTGCTGAACGTTTATCGAATATCCACCTTCACCCGACCGCTGACATCATAGGAATCCCGCCGCATGTCGTAATCCATCCCCTGGCCGCGGATATCCATGCCTTTGCCGGTGATCTGCACTGGTGCCCTGGTCGCGATCATGCTGGTCTGCTCATCATAGCTGAGGCTATCGGACTGAACCACCATGCCATTTGCGGCCTGTACCCTGACTCCGTTTCGCATGATGATGGTTTTATTTTTCCTGTTGTATTCGCCTTTCGGAGCGGTGATCAGAAATTTGCGCTCGGCGCCTTTAAAAAGCTGCGCTGCCACCGCTTCCAGCTGCATCAGGTCCTGATCTTCTTTGGTATAAAGTCGTTTGGCCTCGATCTGCCAGTCCTGCGCCCCGTTTTTCAGCTGGGAAAACAAAACCCCCTCCATGGTAAAGCCTGCGTCTGCACTCTTTGCCTTGGACAGGACAAGATTTGCGTTCAGGCCGCCGCGCGGGGCTAGAAATCTGGTAATTGCCCCGCCCCAAACCGGCCAGGAGAGCAAAAGACTCACGGGCAGCAACCAGAGGATATTACGGTAGCCGGTCATCATCGCAGATACCTCGCCAACAGCTCTTCCCGCAAACCCTTGGCCTCGATGATCAGTTCGCACAGCTCGCGTACCGCACCCCGGCCTCCAGCCTGCCGGGTCACATAATGGGCAACCTCCTTGACCTCGGCCACTCCGTCCGCCACCGTTGCCGCCAGGCCAACCCGGCTGAGCAGGGGCAGATCAAGCCAGTCATCCCCCATATAGGCGACCTGTTGGGGGGCGAGCTTCTGTTTGGCGAGAATCTCGGCAAAGGCCTCGAGCTTGTTGCCCACTCCCTGATAAACATGGGCCAGCTTCAGATCCTGGGCCCTGCGCTCCACCGCCTCAGAACGGCGGGCGGTGATGATCCCCACCTCCACTCCGGCCTCCCGCAGCAGGCGGATGCCGAAGCCGTCCTTGATGTTGAAGGCTTTCAGCTCCGTGCCACCATTGCCGTAGAGAATGGAGCCGTCGGTGAGCACTCCGTCCACGTCAAGGAGAAGAAGCTGAATCTCCTTGGCCAGCGGCAGGCAGTTGCGCCAGGCATAGCCGCGCTCGTCCTGACCTTGCCGCGACATGGCCCGCCGACGCAGCCCTTCGGTAACCTCGCAGTCGGAAGGATATTGGCCGCCAGGAATGCCGCAGGAGCCGGGATCGGTCATGGCCCGGCCTCCCCCGTCTGACGCTGGATAAGGGTATGAATCTCCAGAAGATGGGCGAGCAGCGGCTCCACCTCCCCAAGCGGCATGGAGTTGGGTCCATCGCACAGGGCCTTGGCCGGATCGGGATGAATCTCCATGAACAGGCCGTCGATTCCGGCCGCCACTGCGGCCCGGGCCAGGGTCGGGATAAACTCGCGCTGGCCGCCGGAACTGCCCCCTGCCCCGCCGGGCAGCTGGACGCTGTGGGTCGCATCGTAGATAACCGGACAGCCAAAAGAACGCATCACCGGCAGGGCGCGCATATCCACGACCAGATTGTTGTAGCCGAAGGTGGTGCCCCGCTCCATGAGCATCAACCGGTTTTTGGCCACCGCGCCTATCTTGCTCACTGCGTGCCGCATGTCCCAGGGCGAGACAAACTGGCCTTTCTTCAGGCTCACCACCTTGCCACTGGCAGCCGCCGCCACCAGCAGATCGGTCTGGCGGCAGAGAAAAGCGGGAATCTGCAAGACATCCAAGACCTCGGCTGCCGGCCCCACCTGGGCCACCTCATGCACATCGGCAACCACCGGCACCCCGAAATCTTGGCGGATGTCGGCGAGAATCCGCAGCCCTTCTTCCAGGCCGGGGCCACGAAAGGAAGCAAGCGAGGTCCGGTTCGCCTTGTCAAAAGAGGCCTTGAACATATAGGAAATGCCCAGCCTGGCGCAAATCTCCTTAAGACCAGCGGCAACCTCGCGGCACAGATCGGCCGATTCGATGACGCACGGCCCGCCGATCAATAAAAAAGGCCGGTTGGGACCGACCTCAAAAAAACCGGGAATGGAAACAGGCTCCAATTTTTCTCTCCTTAAAAATTCAGAGGTCAAGGGAAAATCTTGATAAACTGGCCAAAAGGGGGAGAGTATGTATCCTTGGGCATCCGCTCATCTTGGATGATGATGGTCTGAAATATTCAGTCAACACATCAACAACATCCTATAGCGCCCCTAATGGCCCCCTTCAAGCAAGGCAGGCGTGGTCTGGAACATTAACTACAGTCATGATACAGCCAGGCGTGAAAGGGATCTCTGTAGCCAGCATTTCCTCTGCACCAATACGGAGCGAATCAAGCAGCTTTTCCTGTGTTTTTTCCTGTCCATTGACACCAGGGAGATCCACTAGCCAACCTATCCACCAGCCGTCTACCTGTTTCATTACCGCTCTGTACTTCATAATTCTACCTCAAAAATGGTATTTCAAGATCCTTGCAGATTTTTCTGGCGAGCTCATCAACAATTTCACTATGTCGAGGAATTTGAGTTTTACGTTCTGCATATTTGTAAATACTGTGCCGACTCCCCTCGCGTAGTAGATGCGCTCCATGTTCTTTTAGATGTTTTCAGCAACTGAGTACGTTTCATGCTAAAACCATAACAAGCAGGCAGGCTAAAGTCAAACCGGAAGGGTTAAAGATGGATGAGCTGAATATACTGTCCCGGGAACTGCGGGGCCAATTAAACTAATAAACTACCTCCGTCCCCTTCGGTGTTTCGTCCCCTTCGGTGTTTCTGTCCTCCCGGACAAGCTGTTCGCTACCGGCATCCAGATACGCTGATTTATCTCTGAGGGCTCTATGGGACGGAATAGCAAATCCTCGGTTAAGCGGGAGAAGGCGGGCTATTGCTTTTCCCCTTCTGGTGATGGTCACCTCGCTTTCTTGGCTCAGAATCTGCTCAAGGTTCGACAATGATTGACGCGCTTCGCGGATATAAAGTTGCATGCTGGCTATGGCTCATTGCAATGATTGATGTGACACATCATTAGCTATTGTTGCACATTAAAGGGGGAGCAAGCCAAAAATCGTGGAGGCGGAGACAGCGCCCCTCAAATCCCCGCGTTCTCCAGGGCAGCCTTGATAAAATTCGTAAACAGGGGATGCGGCTTCATGGGGCCGGATTTGAATTCCGGGTGAAACTGGCAGCCCAGAAACCACGGGTGGCCGGGCAACTCAACAATCTCCACCAGCTTCTCATCCGGCGAGGTGCCGCTGATGATGAGGCCATGCTTGACCAATTCGTCCTTAAAAGCGTTGTTGAATTCGTAGCGGTGCCGGTGACGCTCTTCAATCTGGTCCGTGCCATAGGCCTTGTGGGCAAAGGTTTCCTCTACCATCTTGCAGGGATAAGCGCCCAGCCGCAGGGTCCCGCCCATGGCGGAGGATTCGTCGCGGATCTGAATCTTGCCGGTACGGTAATCGTACCACTCCTTGATGAAGTAGATGACCGGATGCTTGGTCAGCTGGTTAAACTCGGTGCTGTCGGCATCTTTCATCCCGGCGATATGACGGGCAAACTCAATCACCGCCAGCTGCATGCCGAGACAGATACCGAAAAAGGGAATCTTTTTCTCCCTGGCAAAGGTCACGGCGGCAATCTTGCCCCCCACCCCGCGATTGCCAAAACCGCCCGGTACCAGCACCCCGTGACACCCGGCCAGCAGCTCGTCGGCCCCCTTCTCTTCAATCTCCTCGGCGCTCACATAGCGGAGCCGCACCTTGGCCTCGTTGGCCACGGCCCCGTGCACCAGGGCCTCATGCAGGCTTTTGTACGACTCGGTCAGATCGACGTATTTGCCGATGATGCCGATCTCCACCTCGCGTTTGGGGTGCTTGACCTTCTCGACCAGATCCTGCCAGGCATCCAGACGCGGCGACCCGGTCCAGATATTGAGCTTGTTGAGGATGATGTCGTCGAGCCCCTCGGCATGGAAACATAAGGGGACCTCGTAGATATTCTCCACGTCGCGGGCCGTGATCACCGCCTCTTTCTCCACGTTGCAGAACAGGGATATCTTGGCCTTCAGCTCATTGCTCAGCAACCCCTCCGTGCGGCAGAGGAGGATATCAGGCTGGATACCGATGGCCCGCAGCTCCTTGACGCTGTGCTGGGTTGGCTTGGTTTTCACCTCGCCCGCGGTCTTGATGTAGGGAACCCAGGTGACATGGATATAAAGGGAGTTTTCCCTGCCCACATCGGTACGGAACTGCCGGATCGCCTCCAGAAAGGGCAGCCCTTCGATATCGCCGATGGTGCCGCCGATCTCGATGATGGCCACGTCCACCTCGCCTTCAAACTGCTTGATGGCCGTCTTTATTTCGTCGGTGATGTGCGGAATCACCTGCACGGTGCCGCCCAGATATTCCCCGCGCCGCTCCTTGCTGATCACCGAATGATAGATGCGGCCCGAGGTGTAGTTGTTGCGTTGCCCCAGAACCGCGGAGGTGTACCGCTCGTAATGGCCGAGATCAAGATCGGTCTCCGCCCCGTCGTCGGTAACATACACCTCGCCGTGCTGGAAGGGGTTCATGGTGCCTGGATCAACGTTGATGTACGGGTCCAGCTTCTGGAAAGTGATGGACAGCCCGCGGCTTTCGAGCAGGGCGCCGATGGACGCGGCAGCCAGCCCTTTTCCCAGGGAAGAGAGGACGCCGCCGGTAACGAAGATGAACTTGGTGCGATGGGTGTGATTTGTAGTTTTCATGAAATGGCGCCGGTCTCGTAAAATAGGAAAAGAACACGATGGCTGGTTTTCTACGCAAACACCGCAACTCATCGCCGTGACGCAACCCCAGGGTAGCGGGGCCTGCGTCGGAACTCCATCAGGCAATCAACAGACAGCAGGGGGGCAATGATGACAGCCCGAGATAATCGAGCCGCATTACATTTTCAACAAAATACAGCATCCCGCCCTCTTTTGTCCAAGGGAAAATACCCTTTTTGACAAGAGAAATTGCCGAGGCCGGCAGCCGGAATCATTCTTGCTGCGCCCATTGATTTCTTCGTCTTCTCAACGATAGCAGGAAAAAACCACAGGCTGACTTATCTAAAACTTACTGCCAGGTAAAGACTTCTAATATAATCGACATCCGTGGCATTAGGCTCGATGAACTGCAAACCGGCAAGGTATCCTTGCTCTTCTTTTTTTGACCAGGCCACTTTAGCCCGAAAAATAAATTTGCACTGCCCCACAGTGAATGAGAGCCGCAGCAAGTTTGACTCACAACATTCCCCTGAGGTCATAACGGACGGATAAAATAGCTATAATTTCGATATCACAACACTTATTGCTTTGCAAGCCCTTATTCCACCCATCGGTCGCAACACGCTGCCCCTGCCTAGGGCAGACACCGAGGACCATCGAGTGCTGACCTCGCACATGCAGGGAGAGGACGGGAAATGGCTCGAGATCATGAAGGCGAACTATCAGCGCAGAAAGTAGCTGGGCAATAACATAGGGTTGGCATTTTGATATTTGCTCAAGCCTGTCATCTGTCTCATCCGACGGGCATACCCGGTTTGCCGGGAAATCAGGATATGTCCCCGGAATACAATCCATGACAAGCAAAAAAATAAATAAGAACTCCCCCCTCTGCCTCAGCCTGCCCATGTATTTTTTCGTGGAAAAATCGGAGCGGGAGTGTACTGTTTTTCTGCAAGGAGGCTTGGCCCATATGCTTAACAGACGCGACCTGCTCAAGACGTTGTGCGCTCTTCCTGTTCTCTCCTTTTTTCCCGCAATGGGGAACGCGCAAGAGGCTGCCGGTTTTCCGCAATTGAAGGCGGGCTATGCCCTGCGCCTGAAAAAGATCCTGGCCGCGGGCGAGCTTCCCTATATCGATATCGAAAGCTCATGCAACTCCGCAAAGCTGGCCATCGAGTCCCTGGCGAAAAGCATGGATCGCCTCAATATCGGGATGATGGCCCTTTCCGCGGACATCGGCAAGGGGCAGTTCGCGAAGGGCGTGCGGTTTGACAATCTGTCGGAAAGGCTGCTTGCCGATTATCCGACCCATTTCATTCCTGTGGGAAACGGCGGGCAGCCCCCGGCCCTGACGAACGCGCCGGACGAGTTTCTCGATGCCCAGGAAGCCGCCTCCCTCAAGAAACAGCTGCTGCTTCTGGGTGAATTCGAATTCCGCCACTACCCTTCGCCCAGGCAGGTGAAACGGGGCGATATGGACCGCGATGTGCATGTACCGATCGACGGACCCGTGGGGCGAAGGCAACATGGGTAGTTGAAATCTTACCGATACGACTATTCCACTTTGGCGGGGTGGTAGCGACAGCACGGTGGTAAGGACACGCTAAGTAACTGGAGAAACCCTACTCGCCCCGGCGCGAAATCGCCGGAGCAAGGTAGACCTTATAACCGGAGAACCCGGGAAGCTGGTTGAAGGTGAGAGATGGCGGCGCAAATGCCCACCGACAACGAGGCTTTCCTGCGGATCCACTGAGTCGGTGCCTGCAAGCTCTAACTCTACGGCGCGGATTTTCTTGGAGAGATTCAGCGGTTTTGTGACACGATCGAGAGGGAGAATTAAGATTCTTTCCGGCGTAAAAATTGGCCCGATAGGCTCATAAGAGATGCATGCCCATTTTGAGCACCACCTTTTTGGTGAAAACAGGCATCTGCTGGGTCATGAGCGACGGCATGTGCGCATCGTGGGGAAACAAGGCCATGAAATTGCCAGGAAACAGGTCTACCCGCAACAGCCCTTGAGCTGGATGTTTGTATAATTCCACATCTCTTGCCGCGTCATAGGGTGTGTCAATCTCCAGTGCACCGGCTTGGCACCAGCCAATCACCTCTTCTCCGCTGAGAACAGCCTGAATATCGAGATATTTCCGGTGCGTTTCAAGCTCGGAGGTTTCCGGAGAGCGCGTTTCATAGCTCATGACCATGGCGAAGAGGTCGTCGCCTTGCAGGTGGTACTTCTTTTCTTCCGCGTCGTGTTTCAGTGAGGTGAGAAAATCAAAGGCCAATTGCCAGGCCTTGCCAAATGGGTAACATTTGTAATTGGCTAAACGATCAACGATCATGGCTGTAAAGTCCTCTTGGATTGTTTTTAGAGATAGAGGCCACATCTTTTTGCGTGGCCAAATACTGTCTGCCGCTCTGTTTGCCGGGGCAAATCTACCCTGTCAAGCCTGTGGGACAAGATTGCAGGATACTTCATCGTCAACCATCTCACATCCCCGGCTGCTGGCAGGATTTGGCCAGCAGATCCTGGAGTTTCCTGGGGGAAGACAGGCAGGCGCACCCCTGATTGCACTCGTTGAGCAGGGCGCAGAAGTTGATGAACTCCTCCATCAGGTTGGTGGAGGCCTTTTTTTTGTATTGAATGATCTGCAGGGTTCGTTTCATGTCGACGCCCTCCACGGGCAGCCCTGCCAGCCATCCCTGTTCAACCTCCCGGCAGACTGCCAGTTTTGAGAGGCAGGCAACCCCGGCTTCTGATTCAACTGCCTTCTTGATGGCTTCGGTATGGCCGAGTTCCATGACCACCTTGAGCCCGGTTACATGGCGTCCCAGCCTTTTTTTGAAGATCTGGGCTGTGCCCGAGCCCTTTTCCCGCATAATCCATTTGCATTTTTCCAGATCCTCCGGCACGCGGAAGGTTTTTTGGGCACCTATTTCGCTGGCCGGGCTGGCGATCACCATCAGTTCATCCTGGAGCCAGGGAATGGTGGCAATTTGGTCGTTGCTTACCTCGCCTTCCACAAAACCAAGGTCCATGCTGCCTTCCACAATGAGTTCCTCGGCCCGCCCGGTGTTGCAGACCGCCATGTCGATGGAGACCGAGGGATGCATCTGCCGGAAGGCACCGATCAGGTAGGGCAGGACGTAATTGCCGACGGTGGAGCTGGCCACGATTTTGAGGGCACCGACAACCTTGTCCTTTTTTTCGGCCATCAGGGTCTCGATGTTGTTGATCTGGCATAGGATCTCCTTGGCAAAGGGCAGGAGATACCGACCGCGGTCATTAATCAGCAGGGTACGGCCCCGCCGGTCAAAAAGCGGTCCGCCCAGTTGATTTTGCAGCTCGTTTAGGGCCATACTTACCGCCGATTGTGTCAGAAACAGCTTCTCGCTTGCCTTGGTCACCTGCTGGCTTTCGGCCACGGCGACAAAAATTTCCAGTTGCCTCAGGGTAATGCTCATCAGGAGTTCCTCGCACGATGATGGTTAATTCGTTGTTCTCTTTAGTAGTACCATAAGTAAAACTTGCGACAAACATTTATATTATTCATTTTTATTTATCATTAGGGTTCGTTAGAGTGTCTGCAAGGCTAAGGCAATACAGGGGGAAACAGGGTAAGAATCGGTTTTCCCGGCGCAAACGCTAGGTGAGCCACAAAGATACTTCAGCAAAAAAGGAGGAATGGTCGTGGGAAAGTCAGAGGTTGCCGTCTGTAAGATTGTCCCTGTTCGCAACGCCTCTCCGCTCAGAGACGTTGCAATTCCTGAGAACCGGTCGGGGAATTGGCTCGATACCGGGGACGGCAAGCATGCTCAAGATGGCAATGCACCGGGAGAGCAGCACGGAAAATTTCCTCGCTTCACCCCGCGCCTGGAGATGTATGTGTTTCATCAGGGGGTCGGACGGGTACTCGACATCAGCATGGGCGGCGTGTCGTTTTCATACATTGCCGACAGCCACCCGCCGGAGGAACTGCCGAGGGAAGGGATGCTTTTTACCCACAGTGGCCAGCATATCCAAGAGATCCCCTTCGAGGTTGTGGCCGATGAGGTGTGTGCCCAGTTTTTTTTAAGCGACTATTTTGTCCTGGAAAGGAGGGTCCGCTTTGGCGAGCTTTCCGAGCTCCAGATCAGGCAGTTGGAAAGCTTTATCCTTAACAATGCCCATATCCCGCAATATTCCTACGACACGCGGTATACGGAGTACAAATCCGTGTATTCTCCCGCCGGGCTGTCTTCTTTTAACAGAAAAGCACGGGCAAGGGAGGCCAACGCGGATGTACGCCTGGCTTGACCGAGCTGATATCAAGATTTCTGCGGGGATGGACAGGTACTGCCAGCCTTTGATGCGATACTCCATCGCTCTGATCTTCATCTGGTTCGGTCTGTTGAAGCCTTTGGGGATGAGTCCGGAGGATGAGCTTATCAAGCGCACGGTCTACTGGGTTTCTCCCCAGGTATTTCTGCCTGTTCTCGGCTGGTGGGAGGTTGCCATAGGCCTGTGCTTGCTCTATCGGCCGTTGATCCGCATCTCCCTGCTGCTCCTGCTTCTCCAGTTGCCGGGGACGATGCTGCCCTTGATGCTGCTGCCGGAAATCTGCTTTACCCATCCGCCGTTCGGGCTCTCCCTGGAAGGGCAATATATCGTAAAGAATATATTTTTGGTGAGCGCGGCTTTTATGATCGGCGGGAAGGTCCGCGTCCAGTAATCGCCCTCAGCACCGGCTCACTCCTCCGCAGCCGGGGCGACTGTGGCCTTGTCCAGACCTTCTCCCCTGGGCAAGGCCGCAGAGTTTTCCTGAAAAGGCGTGAGGGATGTTCTTTGGCAAGAACTGCCTTCAGCGCGAACTCAATTCCAGCTTGGCCGGGACACTTTTATCCTGCTCTTCGCTTTGCACCGCAGGGCCGACGGTGATTCGAACTGCGTCCGCGCCGGCCCGGTCCGTGAGTCCCTGGACGATGGCCTTTCCCCGTTGCTCGGCCAAACTCTCCAGCTCGGCTTGATTCAGGGGCGCGGTTTCCACCAGATACGCAAACAGAGCCCGGTAGAACTCGTGGTCCTCGCTGGCCCGGCCGAGCAGGGCCAGGGCAGGGTTGACCCGGTTCGCTGTTTTGCCTGTGTTTTTCCGGTAGTCGGCTTCAAAGGCGGCCAGTCTGTTTCCGCTCAGGGTTTCCAGGGCGCGCTGGGTTTTGGCATGGTCAAAGGCCACCGGGCCAGGGTCTTCGTCCGCTTCCAGTTTTACGCCAAGTTTTTGGGCCAGCTCGCGGCGGACCTGCGCCGACTTAAGCGCCGTTCCGTCCAGGCCGGGCGCAAAACCGCCATGCACGGTGAGTTGCAGCTGTTTTCTTTTTTCAAGAGCCAGCGCCACTTTGTTAAGTTTTTCCTGTTCCGGCGGGGTCAGCATCGCCTGGCCCGGCTCAAAAAGGATTTTATCCAGATTTTCAGAACTGCCGCTGAAAAGAGCGGCCAGGGCTCGGAAAGGCGCGGTGACTATCTTGGTGAGTACATTGGTAATGGCCTGCCAGATCAGGTGCCCGTATGAGAACTCCGGGTGGTCCACATTGCCGCGCACCGGGAGCTTCAGATCAATCTTGCCGTCGCTGTCGGTGAGCAGGGCAATGGCCAGATCAAGGGGCAATTTGAGGGCTCCTGGGCTTTCCACCCGCTCGCCCAGGGTGAAACGTTCCAGAATCACCGAGTTGTCGCCCAGCAGCTCGCTGTCTTTGATCTTGTATTCAAGGTCCAGGTTCAGCTTGCCGCTGGAGATGATTCGCCCGGCAAAGGTGGCGGTGTAGGGAGAAAGGGGCGGCATCTCCACATTGCGGAAAGATACTTTGATGTCGGTGAATTTTTTCGGCGCGTAAGGGGCCAGGCTGCCTTCAGCCCGGGCCTGACCAAATTCGCCCACCTTGCCGTCGAGCTTCAGGTTGGCCCGGCTGTCCTTTTTGCTTGAGATCCCGGTGATAACCCCGCGGGTTTGTTCGATTTTGGCGGCAAAGGGCAAAACCAGGCTGAAGTCGGCAAAGTCAATCACCCCTTTTTCCAGGCGGACCCGCTCTATGTTCACCGGGAAGGGCGGGCGGTCCTGTTTTTCTTCCGGTTTGCCCGACTTCGCCGCTTTTGCTGCCTCCGCAGGCCCTTGTTTTTTGCGGATCTTAGCCAGGTTTACGCTTTTGTCTTTGAAAATGGTGATCTTGGCCCCGGGCTCCCTCAGCCTGAGCTCCTTGATCTCCAGATGATCCGGATTGAGGCTTAAGTCAAAGCCGTTGGCCGCCAGCTCTTTCCAGGCAAGGAAACGGTCGCCGGTCTCCTCCTCTTGCAAAAGAAGATTGCCGATTTTGGCCAGGCCTGTAACGTTGATCTGGGGCTGGGGTTCCTTGGGCTCATAGCGCAGGTTGGTGTCGGCTGAAAAGTCCCCGGAAACCAGAGTAAGGGCTACCTCTTTCGCCACCAGGCCGGCCAGCGGCTTGAGGTTGAGGCGGTCAAGGGCGATCTTTGCCTCGATCTTCCCGATTTTATTACCTTGCCGGGGCACGGTTCCTTTAAGGCCCAAGGAGCCGCCCTGTCGGATCTTGCTTTGCAGGGTAAAGGCCAGGGGCTTTTCGCCGGGCAGAGTCAGCCCCGTCACTTCGGCCTGCAGGCCGGTCAGGTCAAAGGCCAGCGGGGTTGTACTCTGCCGGTCAACAAAACCAAGGTCAAGGCTGCTGACGGTAAGCAGGTCAAGGGCCACTTTCCAGGGCTGCTCTTTCCCGGCCTTGGCCTCCTCGGCTTTCCCAGTTTTCGCCTTGGCCTTTTGCCCTTTGCCTGCCGGACCTCTGTTTAGATTCAGGACCTTGCCGTTAACGGCAAAACGGCTAAGAGCAGCTTCCTTGCGCTCGGAATCAAGGCTTGCGCCACTGAGCCGCAAATCAAGCCGGGCCTCAAGGCCGATGGGGGCGGGCTGGCTTTCGTCGGTAAAGTTCACGGCGACGTTCTTGACGTTCAGGGCCGCCATTTTCACCCGCCAGCCTGGTTTCTTAGGCTCTTCCGGCTGCTCCTTGATCAGAGCCTGCCAGTTGTTGGAACCGTCCGGGTTGATCCGCAGGGCGATCCGGCAATCCGCCAGATCGATGCCGGGGAGCTGTATCTCCCGGGCGGCAAGATCAAGCCTGGCTCCGGCGACCTTCAGGCTGTTAAGGCCGAGGATTGGCTGGGCCGAGTCCTTTCCGGCCAGGGTCAGCCCGGTTAAGGCCAGCTTATTCAGGTTGACGACCAGAGAAGGTTTTTGCTCGGGCAGAGAGAAATCATAGACGGCGGAAAGAGAGAGGGCGCCGGCCGGCTCGGTGATGTTGACCTGATCCTGCAAAAAATCAAAAATCGTGGCAGCCTGCAAGTCCGTAATGTCGATTTTTCCGGAGGCGGTTAGCGGTTTAAGAGTCATGCTCCCCTGCCAGCCGAGCTTGCCGCCGTCGGGCAGGGCGGCGCTGATGATGTAGGCGCCGCGCTCCTTGGCCAGGGTTGAGATGTTTCTCAGCTCAATGGCAACCGGGGCGGAATTGAGTTCAACCGGCTTTTCCCCGGAAATATCGGTGAGCCGCAGCGAGCCGCCGGTCAGCAACAGATGCCTGAGCAGCAAGCCGGGCAGCTCTGTAGCCGCCGGTTCCGGTTCCGCTGCTTTGGGTAGCTTCCCGACGATTCTGGCCAGGTTGAGACGGCCATCCGCTTCAATCACCAGATGGACGGCAGGGTCTTCCACGACGAGGTCGGCAAAGGTCCAGGCCCGGCGGAAAAGGCTGACCGCTTCAAAATCAATAAAAAACCTTTTCAGGGCAACAAGCGGTTGGCCTTTTTCTTTTACGCTGAAATTTGTTATCTCGACGGTGAAAAGCAGGGGGTTGATATTTATCCGGCCGGGCTCAAGCTGCAGGCCAAGCTTTTCCGAAACGGATTGTGGGGCATATTTGCTGATCAGCCAGGGGGCGAGATAAAAACCTGCCAAAGTATAGAGGGCAAAAAGAGTGGTCAGGATGCAGGCTGTGATGATCAGGCCACGGCGCCAGGCGTTTAGCAGGGCAAGGAAGCGGGGGATTATTTCGGCAGGCTTCGGCATTGGGTGGCTCCGTAAGGGATGCTCGGGAGATGATGGCCGTCTATCTGCCTATAGCATAACAGAAAATTTGCAGGATGATGAGACTGTAAATCCCGGCCAGCACATCATCGAGAACGATGCCCAGGCCGCCGTTGAGCCGCTGGTCGATAAGGCGGATGGGGTATGGCTTGAAAATGTCGAAAAAACGGAAAATGAAAAACCCCAGCAGCCAGATCAGGGGGTTGTCCGGCGCAGCGATCAGGGTGATCAGCATGCCGATGACCTCGTCGATCACCACCACCCCCGGATCTTTGCGGTCCAGAATCTTTTCCGCCTGCCCGGCCGTGATGACGGCGATGAAAAATATGGCCGTCAGGGCCAGGGCATAATAATTCGGCGCCAGCTGGCGGAGAAAAAAATGCAGGGGCAGGGCCAACAGCGACCCCCAGGTGCCGGGGGCCTTGGGCAGATAGCCCGCGCCAAAACCGGTGGCAATACCCATGAACAGTCGATCCATTTACCTTTCCCCTTTAAATCTTTTGCCTTCGGCGCGCCCAACCTCAGCGTACACCTCTTTGAGCGGGACGTGGTGCTCTATTGCCACCCGCTTGCAGTCCTCGTATTCCGGGGTCAAAACCTTCCCGGCCGGGGTCGTTACCTTTTTTACCCGCACCTCGCCCCAGCGGGTGGGAATCGTGCCACCCTCCCGGGGCAGGGTCCAGCGCTGCTCGGTGCGAAAACGCAGGCCGATGGCCGTGGTCTCGCTTAAAATGCACTCCTTGACTGCCAGGGCAGCAGCCCGGTCACAGATCACCCGCAACAGAAAGCCGGGCCGCCCCTTTTTCATCTGGATGGGGATCAGGGCCACATCCAGGGCGCTTAGGGTGAAGAGCCGTTCACTGAGATAGGGAAAGGTTTCCGGCGACCAGTCGTCCAGATGGGTTTCGATCACCTCTACCTCCTGGGCCTCAACCACGGGCCTGGCGGTGCCCAGAATCAGACGGAGGAGATTGGCCTGGCCGTTGCTCAGCTCCTGGCTGCCGGCTCCGTATCCCACCCCGGTTATGGTCATCGGCGGCATGGGGCCGTAGCCGGTAGCCAGGGTCTTAACGATGGCCGCCCCGGTCGGGGTGACCAGCTCCTGGCTCAGTTCGACTCCGTAAGTGGGCACCCCTTGCAGCAGTTCGCAGACCGCAGGGGCCGGCAGGGGCAGCAGGCCATGGGCGCAGCGGACCCAGCCGCTCGGCATGGGCAGCGGGGCGCAATGGAGCTGGGTGATCTTCAGGGCGGCAAGGCCGATGGCTACGCCGACGATATCCACAATGGCGTCGATCCCGCCCACCTCATGGAAATGGACGGTCTCCACCGTCCTGCCATGCACCCTGGCTTCGGCCTCGGCCAGCAGGGAGAAGATGGCAAGCGCCGTTGCCTGGACCGGCTCCGCGAGTCTGCTTGCGGTGATGAGCTGCCTAATGTCCGTCAAGTTGCGGTGCGGATGGCTCTCCCCGCTTTGCACCGAAAGGGTAGTGGCGGCGATGGCCCCGCAGCTCTTTTTGCCCACGCTCATGGTATAGCCGTCAAGGCCGAGCAGGGCCAGCTGGCTTTGCAATTCCGCCAGCGGCAGCCCGGCATCGAGCAGGGCGCCAAGGAACATGTCGCCGCTGATTCCGGAAAAACAGTCGATATAGGCGATGGTGCGCTGGTCAGTCATTTTTTCTCGAAGGATCAGGTTTGGTCAGCTCGTCGTCGGGGAAGGTCCGGCGGCTGTAGTGGGTGAGCCAGGCGAGGATCTGATGGTGATAGAAGGCATAGGGAATGGCAATCAGGGCGGAAAGGCCGAGTATAATGGCAAATTTCAAATAGTTGCCCTGATAGATCTCGGCTCCCTGGAAGGAAAGGAGCAGGGTGCCCGGCATCCGGCCCACGAAGGTGATGAACAAAAAAACCGGCAGCGGCATGTGGCTCATGCCCAGGAGATAGGCCAGGGAATCCTTGGGGAAGCCGGGCAGGAGAAAGAGGATAAAGGGAATAATAAAATCTCCCTTGCTGATCAGATGGTTGAATCGCTGGTAGAGGGCAGTGTGCTCCAACCTGCGGCGGACCAGATCGCTTAGCAGGCGGCCGACCATGAAGGCCAGCCAGGAACCGATGGTCAGCCCAATGGTGGAATAAACAAATGCCGACAGGACGCCGAAAAGGTAGCCGCCCAAAACGCCGCTTGCCTCGCCGGGGATGGGGGCAATGAGAACCTGCATGATCTGCAGGGAGATGAAGATGAGTGGCGCGAAGACGCCTTTGGCCAGGATGACCTCTCGGAGCTGTTCCCCGTGCTGCCGCGAATTTTGTAAGTAAGAAAGAACCCGGCCAAAAAGGTTGTCTTGCTGGAGGGCATAGAGGGCAACGACCCCAATCCCGGCGAGGATGAGCACAAGGTAGAAGATGCGGCTTTTCAGAAATCGGGTCATGTGGGAAACCGCAGCCCTTTTTCGAGCGGCCTGCCCCGGAGAAAGGCGTCCGAGCTCAGCCGCTTGGAGCCTTCAAGCTGCACCTCCCCGAGGCGCAGATACCCTTCGCCGGTGGCCACCACCAGCCCACCCTTGTTGGCTCGGCACAGGGTGCCGGGCGCTTCGCCAACACTCCCCTCGCTAACCTGCGGGGCAAAAAAACGCAGCCATTTGCCATCCAGGGTGGTGTGGGCCATGGGCCATGGGTCCAGCCCCCTGATCTGGCAGCTGATTTCCTTGGCTGATCGGCGCCAGTCAATGGCGCTCAACTCCTTGGAGAGCGGCGGCGCCGGGGTGGCCAGACTGTCGTCCTGTTTGTGTGGCGGGAGGTTGCCGGCCTTGAGCCGTTCCAGAGCTTCGATGAGCAGCCGGCCGCCAAGGTCGGCCATCTTAACGGCCAGGCTGCCGGCGGTGTCATCAGCCGCGATGATCAGGTTGCCAGGCAAAAGGATGTCGCCGGTGTCCAGGCCCTCGTCCATCTGCATGATGGTGATGCCGGTTTCCGGGTCACCGTTCAGCACCGCCCACTGGATGGGGGCCGCGCCTCGGTATCTGGGGAGGAGCGAGCCGTGTACGTTGATGGTGCCTAAAGGCGGCAGGTTGAGTACCGGCCCGGGCAGGATGCGGCCATAGGCGGTAACGACCATGAGATCCGGGGAAAAGCTGCGGAGTTCTTCCAGAAACTCAGGGGTTCTGACCCTGGCAGGCTGGAGAACCGGAAGGCCCGCGGCCAGGGCCAGCTCCTTGACCGGCGGCGGGCTCAGCTTGCGGCCGCGGCCTTTGGGCCTGTCCGGCTGGCAGACCACGGCGACCACTTCTTCTCCGTGGTCGAGAAGGGCCTGTAGCGAGGGCACGGCGAACTCCGGGGTGCCCATGAAGATTATGCGGTACCTGCTGGTCGCCACCGGTTATTTTTCCTCTTCGGCCTTGAGCATCTTTTTGAGCTTCTTTTTATAGAGCGTCCGTTTGAGGGGGCTGATCCGGTCGATGAACAGGGTGCCGTTCAGATGATCGAGCTCGTGCTGGATCACCCGGGCGTAATAGTCTTCCGCCTCGAAACTCAGCGGCCGGCCGGTGATATCCTGGGCCTCCACCCAAATCCTGGTATAGCGGACCACCTTGCTGGAATACTCGCGCACGCTTAGGCAGCCCTCTTCGTCAACCTCCTGGCCCTCGCCCTTGATGATTTTGGGATTGGCCAGCACGATCAGCTCTCGGGGTGCATCCTTGGGCGAGATATCAATGACGCAGAGCTGCAGAGGGATGTTGATCTGCGGGGCCGCTAAGCCGACGCCGGGAGCGGCGTACATGGTTTCCGCCATGTCGGCCACCAGCTTTTTGAGCTCCTCGCCGAAGTCGGTAACCGGCTTGGCCGTGTCCTTGAGAATGGGAAAAGGGTAGGTGACAATCTCTCGCAATGGCATGGGGTATCCTTAAAAATATGGTAACTATCCAGCAGCACCCCATCTTGCGGCGATCGGCCCGGCTCACGTACAAAAGTACGCTTCGCCGTCCCGCTTACCGCAACCTGGGGCACTGCTGAATAGTTACGGTTTGGTGGTTTTAGTCATTTCCGGCATTGAGCTGGATAGTTACGTTTTCTTTAATCTTGATGGACTCGCAACAACTCGTCATACCCGCGAAGGCGGGTATCCATTGCCTCGGTAACTAATTTAAAATACTGGATTCCCGTTTTCACGGGAATGACAAAATAATGTTGTTTCCAAGTTGTTACGAGTCCATCAATCTTCAATATCCTGTAAACAAAAAATCGAGCGCCGCGATGATTTCTCCCCGGTGTTCCGCCAGCGAGTCGATTCTTTCTCCTAGAAGGCGCACCGGAATACCGGCAAGTTCTGCTGTGGACATGATCACTTCCGTTTGCCGCACGGTAAATCGGGGGTTAAGGTGCCGTGCTGCTTTACCCATGGCCGAGGCAAGAACCAGCGGCGCGACTACATGGGTGGCAAGGTCGTTCAGCAGGCCTGCCTGTATGTCCAGCAAGTAGGGGATTTCTTCCCTGGTCGCCGGGTTGAGGTTTTCGTACACATCGAATTGGGCCATCAGAATTGTCTCAAGCCGTCGTTGAACACCCCGTGATTCCCAACGCGGGAGTTGTAGTCATCTATGGCCTTGCGGTTTTCCTCAAGCCATTTGCGGCCTTGATCCTCCCGCAGCAGATCAGCAAGGTGCTGCTCAAGAGCCTGGGAAAGATTGATGCGGCTTTCCCGCGCCAGTCTCAGTAACTCATGGTTTATGCTGAGATTAGCCGACTTTTTAGGGGCTGCCGGGTCAAAAAAGGTTGTCTGCATCGCTATCTCCTCATGCGCATTAGGTATGCGCATAATATATCCGTTGTGACAGGCGAAGGCAAGGGCGATATCGTAAGCGATCACAGGGCACCACATTTTGCGGCGATCGGCCCGGCTCACGTACAAAAGTACGCATCGCCGTCCCGCTTGCCGCAACCTGCGGCACGCTGTGACCGCTTGTTTCGTGGTTATTTGACCTTTGTGGGGTTGCCCTGTGATCGTTTATGAGATATCGACTGCGTACTTGCATAAAGGTAATTAGTATCCGCTGGACAGTTACGCTTAAAGCATATTTTCCGGATCAACGTCCACCGCCAAATTCACCGCCCCAGCCAACCGGGCGTGCTCCTGTTCCAGCTCCAGGCAGAGGGAGTGCAGCTCTTCAAGGTCCGGGCCTTTGAGCAGGATCTGCCAGCGGAATCTGCCCCGCAACCGGGCCAGGGGCGCCGGGGCCGGGCCGAGGATCGCGGTTTTCCGATAGCGGCGCAGTGCTTTGCCCTTGGCAACGAGAGATTCTGCCCGGTTCTGCACCGGTTCTTCCTGTTCCCCGTCCAGAACCATGTTGATGAGCCGGCTGAAGGGGGGATAGCCCAGAGCCTTGCGCAGCCCGGTTTCTTTGGCAAAAAAACCGGGGTAATCGTGGTCGCGGGCCGCGGCAATGCTGTAATGGCCGGGCTGATAAGTCTGGACGATGACCCTGCCCGGCTGCTCGCCCCGGCCCGCTCGGCCGGTTACTTGGGCCAGGAGCTGGAAGGTGCGCTCGCCTGCCTTGTAATCGGGCATCCCCAGCCCGGCATCGGCCCAGACGATGCCCACCAGGGTAACATGGGGGAAATGGTGGCCCTTGGTGATCATCTGGGTACCCACCAGAATGTCCACCTCCCGGTCATGCACCGCTCGGAGGATGCGGAGGAAATCCTGGCGGTTGCGGGTGGTGTCGTGGTCGAGCCGGGCGATGCGGGCCTTGGGAAACATCCCCGCAAGTTCCTCTTCGATGCGTTCCGTGCCGAAACCGATGGGGGCCAGGTTTATCGAGCGGCAGTTGGTGCAGACCGTGCGGCTGTTGGTGGCATAGCCGCAGTAATGGCAAACCAGTTCGCCCCTCCCCTTGTGCAGGGTCAGGGTTATCCGGCAATGGGGGCATTGCACTGCCTGGCCGCAATCGGAACAGAGCATGCAGCCGGCAAAACCGCGGCGGTTCAAGAAGACGAGGCTCTGCTCCTGTCGGGCCAGGGTCGCCCGCAGCGCCTGTTTGAGCTGCGGGGAAAAAAGAGGCGGCCGGCCGGAGACGGTATTCACCGCCTGGAGATCGACCAGTTCCACCTGGGGCAGGGGCCGGTTTTCGATCCGGCTCGGCAGGCTGAGCAGGGTGTACTTGCCATTGAGCGCATGCTGGTAGCTGGCCAGCGACGGGGTGGCCGAGCCGAGCAGCACTGTGGCCCCGCCCTGGCTGCCGCGGAGCAGGGCCAGATCTCGGCCCTGGTAACGGAGGCTGTCTTCCTGCTTGTAGGCGGAGTCGTGTTCCTCATCGACGATGATCAATCCTGGGTCGGCCAGGGGGGCGAAGATGGCGGAGCGGGCGCCGATCACGATGCGCGCCTCGCCGGAAACGACCCGTTGCCACTGGTCGAATCGTTCCCCCCGGGCCAGGCCGCTGTGGAGCAGGGCCACGGTTTTACCGAAACGGGAGAGAAAATGCGCCTCCAGTTGGGTGGCCAGGGCGATCTCCGGCACCAGCACCAAGACGCTGCGGCCCAAGGCCAAGGTGGTCTCCGCTGCCTGCAGGTAGACCTCGGTCTTGCCGCTGCCGGTGACGCCATGCAGCAGGAAGGGCGCGTATTTTTTTTGGGCAATGGCCGGGTTCAGTTGGGCCATGGCAACCTGTTGATCAACGGTAAGCTGGGTGGGCCTGGGGTGAAAATGCGGGGTTTCCCCAAAGGGGTCGCGATACACCGGCCGCTCTGCCAGGCGGATGAGGCCATGGTCGGCCAGGGAGGCAAGGGCCTTTGCCGCGCCACTGTAAAGCTTGCTTAGCTCCCGGCGGGGAAGCCCCTGGGGCGAATTCGGCAGTAGCTCCTTAATGAGGGCGAGGGTCTTGTTTTCCGAAGGCTTGAGGGTGGCGGGGAGTTCCGGAGCAAGCGGCTCGGCGGCGAGAAAGATGCAGGTCTCCGTCTTCTGGCCTATGGAGGCCCCGGAGATAATTTGTTCCACGGAAAGCAGGCCCTGTTCGGACCATTGTTCGATGAGCCGTCTTTCCTTGCCCCGCCAGAGCTTGCGCATGGCGGCACCGCTCAATTTTTTTTTGGCCAGCAGCCCGGCAAGCCAGGGATGGTCGTGGGCAAGCTGCGGCTGGGCAACGAGGAAATAATGCTGGCCGGCTTCGGTAATCTTGAGCTGGCGGCCGCTCTGCGAGGTGAGCCCGCCGGGCAGCGCGCCCCGGATTACCTCGCCGATGGGATAATGATAGTAGCGGGCCACCCAGCGAAAAAAAGGGACCATGGCTTCCGGAAAAACCGAAAAATCATCAAGGACGTCGGTTACTCGTTTGAGCCGGAATTCCGGCTTTTCTTCGCTTAAGGCCAGCACATAACCGGTGAGCAACCGTCCGCTTAAAGGAGCCAGCACCCGCTGTCCGGGCATGGGGATTTCTCCGCTGGCCGGGACTGCATAGGTCAGGGTCTGCGTAAGGGGTGCAGCAACGGCTACTTCAAGATAGAAAGAGGATGGGGGCATGGATGCTTACTAAGCCGTCGTTAAAAAAACAACTTGAACGATTGTTATCCCGCGAACGGCATAAGGAGCCGTAACAAAATGGTCCAGACTGAGCATGTTGTTTTTTAACGGCTCCTAAAAATCCGCGCAGATTTCCTTGATGTGTTTCTTGAATTCCTTGCAGACCACGGGATGGCGCAGGGCATAGGCGACAATTGCCTTGAGGTAGCCGAGCTTGTCCCCGGCGTCGAAGCGGGTGCCGGTGAATTCGTAGGCATACATGGGTCGTTGTTTGGCCAGGGCCAGCAGGGCGTCGGTGAGTTGAATCTCCCCGCCATGGCCCGGGGTGGTTTTTTCGAGCATGGCAAAAATCTCCGGGGTCAGCAGATAGCGACCGATGATCGCCAGGTCGGAGTCGGTGGTGCCGGGCGCGGGTTTTTCCACCATGCGGTCCACTTGATAAACCCTCTCTCGAAGCTTGGTTCCCTCCACAATCCCGTACTGGTTGGTTTCCTCCGCCGACACTTTCTGGATAGCCACGATGGGCGCATCCAGCTCTTCGTGCAGGGTGAGCATCTGCTGGCAGCACGGGGTATTGCTCAATACCAGATCATCTCCCAGCAGCACCAGGAATGGTTCGTTGCCGATGACGTTTCGGGTGGCCCAGATGGCGTGGCCCAGTCCCAATGGTTTTTTCTGGCGGACCGTGGTAATGTCAATGAGATTCGAGATGTGGTTGATCTCTTCGCAAAGGGCATCCTTGCCTTTCTGCTTGAGGATGGTGTCGAGTTCGAAATCGTAGTCAAAATGATTTTCAATGGCCTCTTTGCCTTGGCTGGTGACAAAAACGATCTCTTCGATCCCCGAAGCGACCACCTCTTCGACAATGTACTGGATGGTCGGCCGGTCAACGATGGTGAGCATTTCCTTGGGGATCGCCTTGCTGGCCGGGAGAAAGCGGGTGCCCTTGCCGGCCACCGGGATAACAGCTTTGCGGACATTCATGGTGAAGGACCTATTACCTGAGGTTTTGGGGATATAAGGGTAAGCGATCACAGGGCACCACATCTTGCGGCGATCGGCCCGGCTCACGTACAAAAAGTACGCATCGCCGTCCCGCTTATAGCTGAGCCGGGCAGCTTGTCTGCCCTAGCGAAACTTATACCCTCTGGGTGCGCCGCAATCTGCGGCACCCTGTGACCGCTTTTAGCTGAGTTGAGCAGCTTGTCTGCTCAAAACGAAACTTATACCCGAAGGGTGATTCCGTGGTTATTTGACCTTTGTGGGCTTACCCCGTGATTGGTTACAGATAAGGCATCTTCTGGCAATGCTATATCACATAGCCTAAAGATGGCCCCATGTTCAAGACAATTATTGATAAGAGGCTCTCTTGCTGCGAAAGATTGAAAAGATCATCAGGGCCGGGGGCTTGCTTGTCTCCGGGGAGCGCTGCGTGGTGGCGGTATCCGGCGGACCTGATTCCATGGCTTTGCTGCATGTTCTGGCGCGACTGGCCCCGGGGCTTGGCTTTTCCCTGGTGGTCGCCCACCTGGATCATGGTCTGCGCCCGGAAGAGGCCGAGGCTGAGGCCGCCTTGGTAAGAGAGGCCGCCGCCAGTTTTGGCCTGGCCTTTGTGGCCGGCCAGGTGGAGACCATGGCTCACGCCCATGCGCAAGGGCTGTCCTTGGAACATGCGGCCCGCGACCTGCGCCACGCTTTTCTTGCTGAGGTGGCCGACCGGCACCAGGCCCGCAGGATTGCCCTGGCCCATACCGCCGACGATCAGGCCGAAGAGGTGCTTTTGCGGCTGCTCCGGGGCACCGGCCGCAAAGGTCTGGCCGGGATGGCCATGGTTTCCGGGCGGTTGATCCGCCCTTTTCTGGAAACCGAGAAGGTGGAAATTCTCCGTTATCTGGCCAGGAAAAATATCCCCTATCTTATTGACAGTTCCAATCTTAAGCCCGTTTATCTGCGCAATCGGATCAGGCTTGAGCTGCTTCCCTGCCTGCGGGAACAGTATAATCCCGGCATTGATCTAATTCTGCGGCAGACCGCGGCTATCCTCGCGGACGAGGAAGAACTGCTTGCCGCCATGGCGGAAAAGGCCAGCGCCATAATTATCGCCTTGGAAGAGACGGATGGCGGGCTTACCATAGAGTTGGCGGCTTTTGCCCGTGAGCCGTTGGCCCTCAAAAGGCGAGTGCTGGAGGCCGCCTGCTGGCGCATGGGTTGCCGGCCATCCTTCCGGCAGCTTGCCCAGCTTCTCCACCTGGCCGAACGTGGCGCCACCGGGGCCGGGCTGCATCTGGCCATGGGCCTGCGGGTGGCCAAGGAGCCAGGGCGGCTCCATCTGGCCTACCCTTTGGGGCGAAAGGCCTTCAGGGGAGAAGCGGCTGGGCGGTGAAAATGGCTTTACTGGAAAAGCAAGACATGGTAAGTAGGTTGCCACTGCAAGAAAGAAAACCCGAGGGCGGGTAGCTCAGTTGGATAGAGTGTTGGCCTCCGAAGCCAAAGGTCGTGGGTTCGATCCCCGCTCCGCCCACCAAGAAAATCAATGGGTTACAGGATATTTCCTGTAACCCATTTTCATTTATCCAACCCTATATCCAACCTTGGGGTCAGCCGGACTGCTCTGTCTCAAATACTCGCGGCGGCCTGTAATCGAACTTCACCCGCCTGCTGAGCTTGGCCGTGAAGGCGTTGAACCGCTCCAGGATGTCGTGTCCTTCGGCCATCAGTTTTTCTCCTTCCATTTTGGGGAGGCGTCAACTATCCGCGCTGCAAAAATAAACTCGACCTTCGCTGGACTGAGGCCGACTTAGGGATGACTACTTGATATTTGCTCGATATCGTGGCTTGCATGATATTCTCCTTTTTCATGATCGATTGCATCATCGTAAGATTTAGGCGAAAACCTGTCAATGAAAATAAACCCGGCCTATTTGCGCCCGCCCGCAGCGTCAGGTAATGCAGCATATCTGTGGGCAGACATACCTGTTCCCCACGGCAACCGCATCCACATCCCGCCTGAAACTTGTCGGATTTCGCTTCGCTCTATCCGACCTACGAAATACTCCGAACCGCGAACTGTCACCTAGCTCCCATCCCAAAATCCTTCAGCCCGCAAAGGAGATCGTCCTGGTCCGGATCACCCCGGGGTGCGCTTCAATTTCCGCCACCAGCGCCGGCGGGATTCCCGACTCCAGATCGATGATATTGTAGCCGATGGTCCCGTTGGACTCGTTGAGGTAGCTGGCGATGTTGATGCCGCTGGCGCCGATGGCGTGGGAGGCAAAGCCGATCATGCCCGGGATGTCGCGATTGATCATGATGAAACGGGTGTGCACACTGGCGGCGGGCACCAGTTCGGCGGAGGGAAAATTGACGCTGTGGGTGATGGCGCCGTACTCCAGATAGCCGCGCAGCTCCAGGGCGGCCATGCTGGCGCATTGCTCCTCCGACTCCTCGGTGCTCGCGCCCAGATGAGGGGTAGCGATGATCCGCGGATGCCCCAGGGTGGCGGCGGAGGGAAAATCGGTGAGGTAGGCCCCGAGCCGGCCTCCGGCCAGGGCACCAAGCACGGCCTGCTCGTCGACCACGGGGCCGCGAGCGTAGTTGACCAGGATAGCCCCCTGCGGCAGACGGCTAAGCAGCTCACCGTTCACCATGCCCCTGGTTTTCTCGTTGAGCGGGGTGTGCACCGTCAGGATTTCGCTCTTGCTCACCATTTCATGCAGGGAGCGGGACAGGGAGACCTCCGGGGAGAGATGGTGGATGTTCTCCAGGGCCGGAATGGGATCGAAACCGATAACCCGCATCTGTCGCGTGACCCCGCCGTTGGCCACCCTAAGGCCGATCTTGCCCAGACCCAGGACGCCCAGGGTTTTCCCGGCCAGCTCGAATCCCTTGAAGGCTGATTTCTGTTTCTCGATGCGGGAGGAAATCTCCTGGTCGGCCAAACCTGCCAGCCCCTGAGCAAAGGCGAGGCTGTGGTGGATGTTGCGCGCCTGGATTCCCAGCATGACGAAAACCAGCTCGGCCACGGCATTGGCATTGGCGCCGGGGGTGTTGAAGACGCAGATCCCCTGCTCCGTGGCTTTGGCCACCGTGATATTGTTGACCCCGGCTCCGGCCCGGGCCACCGCAAGCAAGGATGGCCAGTCCGCAGTAGCCACCTGGCTGCTGCGCACCAGAATGCCGTGCGGGTCGGGCTCCTCCGCGCTTACCTGAAACCGCTCCGCCAAAATAGCCAGCCCTTCCGGGGCGATCTTGTTGAGCACCCTGATACGATAGCCTGTCATGCTCTCTCCTTACTGCGCAGTGCAACGGGAATAAAAAAAAGCCATGCCTGATTGTAGCAGAATTTTCCTCTGCTCCACTCAGCCATGGCATGATTTTTTGTTTTCAGCGGGCGCAGCCGAAACTCAGCCTTGCTCGACACAGACACAACAATCTAGGTGAAAAAGAGAAATCCGGCCTTAAAATGCGGCGCCGAGGCTGAAATGAACGACGTACCCCGCCTCGTCCCTCTCTGTGTCCCGATCCGGGTTCCAGGCAAAATCAAGGCGGGCCGGTCCTATGGGCAATAGATAGAGAAGGCCGCAGCCGATCCCGGAGCGAAAGCCCTTGAAATACTCGGCAAGGGTCGCGTCGATAACCTGGGAACGATCACTGAAAGGGAGTTCGCCCGACTCTTCCCGGCTCCGGTTGGGAGAGATATTGCCGTAATCGAAAAAAAGCGAACCGGCCAGCCTCTCCGTCAGCATGCGGCGCAGCTCGATGGAAAAAACATTGAAGGCATCACCGCCCAAGGGTTCGCCCAAGGCATCCCTGGGACCAAGCTGCGACTCATTGAAGCTGCGCACCGTATGCTCGCCGCCGTTGAAGAAGCGCTCGCCGATGGGGATGGCAAGCTGGTCGCGGCCGGGAAGAATGAGCCCGGTGTCATAGCGCAGACCAAGGGTGTTCTTTTCACTGAGCGGGAAAAATTTGCGCAACCCCAGGTTGAAACGGTAAAAGGAGATGCCGCTGCCCAGGGCGGGGTCGGCTACTTCCACGGACGCAAAGGTCTTGTGCCCGCTGGTGGGGAAAAAGATGTCGTTGCGTTTGTCCAAGGTGGCCTGGAGCTTGACGCTGGCGATGGTATACTCACTCTCCGGCACCTCGGTGAGAGAAAGGGACGCGATATCAACAATATTGTTTTCGCGGTAAAGATAGCCCAGGGTCACGCCCATATTTTCGAAAAAATCCCTGGAAAAAAAGAGGGAGGCCCCCGTTTCCTCCCTAGTGAAGGAGGGCTCCTCCCGCCGCCGGAAGTAAACAGGCAGGTCGGCGGTAATATCGCTGCCTAGGAACCATGGGTCGGTAAGGTTGGCCTGCAGGGCGGCGCTTTTTGCCGAGACGCCGGCTTCGAGGCGGAAGAGCCGGCCCGTGCCGAAAATATTGTTGTGCTGATAGCCGGCGGAACCCCGAAGCATCTCGTAGGATCCCCAACCACCCTGAATAAAAAGCTCCTTGGCCATGCCCTCCTGCACCGTAACCTCGAGAACCCGCTCGGTGGGGCTGGACCCTTCCCCCAGCTCGATAGTCACCCTGGAAAAAAGCCGGGTCTGGTAAAGACTCTTGAAACTTGCCTGTTTGCCTTCGTCGCTGTACAGATCCCCGGGCCGCAGGGTGACCCGGTCAAGGATAAATGCCTCCTTGGTGCGTTCGTTGCCGTGAATTTCAATGCCTGAGATTTTTACCCGCGGTCCGCTGACAATGCTGACATCCAGCCGCACCTGCGAAAAATTGAGCCCGGGGCCTTCCACCACCGCAACCTCGGCGTCTGGAAAGCCGAGGTTGGCGTAAATCTCCCGCACCCGGCTTTGCAGCAGCAAACGGCGGCGGGGAACATAGGGCTTGCCGATCTGCTCCTCGGGAATATCGGCCAACATCCCCATGGCCAAGGTATCGGTATCCCCATGAAACTCCACTTCGGCAACGGTGCGGCGGATTCCCTCGAAGATGATGCTGTGCACCGTGACCCGGCTCCGGTCCGCAGAAAAGGAAAGAACCGGTTCGCCGACCGTGACCTGCGGATACCCTTCACTGAGATAGAGATCCCGGATCTCCGCCAATCCATCCCGGACATCCTTTTCCACAAAGATCTCTCTGTCCGGGCCGAGAAAGCCTCGCTTGCCCGCGGCAAAAAAGGTAAGCAGCTCCTCGCGCGAAAAGGCGGTGTGGCCGGAAAACTCGATGGCCTCGAGAATCACCTGCTCCCCCTCACTCACGATAAATTCGAGGACCAGGTCTTCGCCTGGGGCGGAAAAGCGGTAAGAGAGGATGGCAAAGGCGTAGCCTTCCTCCTTGTAGGCCTGCTCCATCATAAAAGCCGCATCGTCGGCGTTCGCCTCCGGAAACTCGGCACTGCCGAGATCGGCAAGCTCCTCGACCGCAATCTGGCGCAGGCGCGTTTCGGAGAATACCTGATTGCCGGAGAAAAGCAGCCGGTACTCCCGCCCGCTCTGCCTTTGCTCCGCTTGGGCCAGCACCGTGGACGGCCCTGCCGCAAATCCCAGCAGCAGCAGAAGCAGCCAGCAGAATCCGAACGTTGCCCTGGGATGCAGGCACCTTGCCGCAGCCAAACGCCTACTTGAAACGGAAAACAATCTTCACCCCCATGTTGTAGTTGTCATACACATCCCGTTCGCTGGTGATGTAAAGCCGGTCCCCGGAGAGCAGCAGCCCTTCTACGATGCGGAACTGCGCCTCCACCGTGTGTTGGCCGCTGCTGCTGATCTGGCGACCGATATCCAGCTCAAGCCGATCGAGAATCGACTCGTCCCTTTCCGGGCCGCCGAGGCCGAACCAATCGGCCAGCAATCCTTTTCCCAGATAAACGGCCATATTCATGCCGGCCACGGATTGCCGTCCCCTCGCCGTGCCGGAGACCGGCGGTTGGCCGGTGAGTACCAGAAGCAATAGATCGCTGTCGGGCAAGGACGGCTGCGAAGAGAGGGTTATCACCGGATCCTCGGAGGTTCCCCCGATCTGCATGTCTATATCATAGCCCGCCAATCTCGATTTGGCGGTTAAATCAAAGGCAGGCCGGTCCGGATTGATTTCCGGAAAGGTAATCACCCCTGATTCAATGGTCAGTCGGCCGGCCGGCAAGGAGATCCGCGAGGGATCGACAAATATCCGCCCGATCAGCACCGGCAGTTCGCCGGTGCCGCCGAGCCGAAGGTCCGGCCGCAGCGAGCCGTTGGCCAGATTGTTGCGGATGAGAAATGGCTGGGCAGCGCTGATCTTGATCCGCAGCACCATATCCCGAAAAGGGGGATCGGGCAGGGCAAGGGCCTGCAGCAGCCCGATATCGCCGCGCGGCCTGGCCTTTCCCTTAAAAATTCCCAGGAAATCGAACTTCTTTGTGTAGCGGCCATCGGTGACCGCCAGATCGCCGGCAAGCGTCAATTTGCTTAAAGGGCCGGTAAGACGCAGGTCGGCATCGCCGCGGATCCTCAGATCGGCATCGCGAAACAAGAGGAGATTGCGTCCTTTGCCCGTTAAGTCGAAACGGGTATTTTCCCCGGCCAGAGCAACGGTCCCCGCCACCGTGAAGGGGCCACCACCGAGCAAGCCCTGCAAGGCATGAAGGGTAATGGTCTCCCCGGCAAACTCCGCCTTGCCGTGCAATTTATCCAGGGGCGGCAGGGCGGAGTTGGTAAAACGAAGCGAGCCGTTTTCTAAAGCGAACCCGCCGCTCAGCTTAGGCTGCGCGGCCTTGCCGGCCAAAGAAAAGGTTGTCTCCAGCCGCCCGCTCACTCGCCGCAAGGTTGTGGTTTTTGAAGCAAGCCAACCGAGATCAGTCATCCGCACCGCCCCGTTTATAGCGAGGGAGCCGGGTAGCTGCCGGGGAAGATCAGTCAGCAGAACCGGCAGCGGCGGCAGGGCAAACCATTGGCCGGAGAATTCTCCCGCAAAGGAGGCAGAGGAGAACCTGCCCCGCTGAAGAAAAAGCCGGTCGCCATGCAGAGAAAGGGCGCCATCCAAGCTGAGCGGCCCCGGAGGAAGCAGCCCATGCAGCTGCGGCACCGTCAGATTCTCGGCCCGTACCGTCGCCCGGCCGACGGGCTTGAACCAGGAGCCGGAGAGGTCCAACTCGGCAACAAATTCGCCGGCCGCAATCCCTTCCTGCCGGTTCTGCCCATAAGACTCAACCTTGAACCCCGGCAGATTTACCATTCCCTTAAGGGCAAGCGGCCCGGCCAAAAAACTTTTCTCGGCCAGGGGATCATAGGGGATGATCCCGGTCAGGGAAAGCTGTCGGCCGTGGCCATTGCTCAGGAAAAACTTCTTCAGCCGCATCCCTTCCGGCGAATAGGCGAGATCGAAATCGCCGGCAAAGGGTCCGGAAAATTGGGGGCAGCCGAGGGCAGCCACACGGCCGACCATTGCGCCCCTGGCCTTGCCCAGCGGCCCCTCAATCGTAAGATTCATTTCCAGCCCCTTGAAATCATAGCCCGGCGCCAGCAGGCCCTCCAGCCACTCGCCACTGCCGAGCCCACTTGCCTGCAACTGGAAACGCCCCTTCTCGTGGCTGGAAAGTCGCCCGCTTGCCACAAGGGAACCTACCGGACTGCCTAGCGCCAGGCGGTCAATGGCCAGGCCTTTGTTTGCGCCGTAGGTTGCGGTCACGGTAAAGGGCTTTTCCGCAACAAAGCTGGTTTTACCCCTGGCAATGGCCATCTGGCGCAGCCTGGCAACAACACTTTGCCGGGCAAAATCGAAATCAACAAAGCCGACGAGGGAAAGGGTCAGATCACTCCTGGTAAAGTCCAGCTTTCCGAGATGCCCATTGTGCAGCCTCAGGGAGAGCTGCTGCCCTGTGCCAGGGGCCTGGCTCAGCGAGGCGTGCAGGCTGCCGGAAAGATCAGGCCAAAGGCGATTACAGGCAGAATAACGGCTGAGCTCCCTGATCGACAACTCCCCTTTCAGGGTATCGATTCCCCGGCGGTCCAGGGCATACCTGCCCGAAAAATTCAAGCTGTCCTCCGCCTGCTTCACCCGGGCGGCAATGACCTCTACCATGCGGCCATCCGCCCTGGCCTCAAGCTGAAGCTCCCCCAGCAGGCACCCTTGATAGCGAAGCTTTTCCCCCCGGACGCTGAACCGACCTGTCGGCGTCCGCAGCGTGCCGTTGATGCTCCCTGTTCCCTGCAGGCTTCCCTCCATCTCCGGCTGGGCAACGAGAGAAGCAAGCTCCCGGAGATCCTTGAATGAAAAGCGAAATGTCCAGGCAAGCGGCTGGGTGAAAAAGGATTGCCCGGCATCGGGCAGCTGCATTGACGCCTGATTCAAGGTTAAGGAGTTTTTTTTGCTCGCAAATCTTCCCCGGGTCAGAACAAGACGCTTCTCCCTGATCTTGCCCTCAAGTTCGAGAAGATGAGCGGCCGGCAACGTAATTGATTCCGGAGATCTGCCGGCCATTTCCCAGAGGACCGGCAGATTTTCCAGGCGGGCGGCAAAATGGGCCACGGAAACATCAAAGGCCGAACGCTGCTGGTCGGCAAGGACTGCGAAGGGAAATACCGCGTTGGTGAGCGTCAGTCGGTTCCCGGCAAGGGCGGCCTCAAGATGGGTAAGGGTCAAGACCTCGTCTTTAAGAGCCGCATTCAGGGAAAGATCGATGGGTTTGTCGTTTACCGTACCCTGCCAGGCGGCATTCAGGGTGGCGGAGGGGCCAGCCGGGCTGATCATGGCCTCTGCCTGGCCCGAGACCTTGCCCGCCAGCACAAACCCCGAGGGGGGAAGAAGCGGGGTAATCCTTGCAAGTTCCAGTTCGGTAAGGCGCAGGAAAAATTCGCTCCTCCCGGCGCCAAGGCTGCCGGAGGCGGCCAGTTCTCCGCCGAAACTCTGAAGCCTTAAAGCAAAGAAGGCGGGTTCCCCCTTTTTTTCAAACGAGAATTGCCCGGTGGCGGGAATCTCTTCGCCATTAAAGAAAAACTTCTCCAGCAGCAGCGATTCCGGGCGATACCAGGCGGAAAGCGAAAGAGAAACCGGCACCGCTTTTCCGCCGGCCGAGGCAAGGGAAACGGACTTGCAGCCAACCCGCAGGGGCTGGCCCTGCCCTGCCGGCAAGGCATCCGTTGAAAAGTCGCAGCCCGCCAGAACAAGCTTGTTGTCACCATGCTGGAGCAGCAGGGAAAGTTTGCGCCCGGCAATACGAGGCAGGTACCGCGGCATGACCACGGTTGTGCTGGCCTCCGGCCCGGCCAGATCAAGGACAAGATTGCCCCCCTCAATGGTGATCCGGGTATTGGCAAAAAAGATATCCAGGCCCTGGAACAGGTCAAGAAGCGAGTAGTCCGCACGCAGCGAATCAATGGCAAGTTCCGTCAGTGCTGCCGACTTGTCGGTCCGGGTGGCCCTGATTTTTGCCAGGCGCAGGTCGCCGATCAGGCTGCCGCCGATCTCGACCTGATTCAGGGCAAGATGGTGCTCCCTGGCCAGATAGTCAATCAGATTTCTTTTGATAGTGGGAAAAAGGATTACCCGGCCCAGCAAAAGCGTAGCCAGGAACACCGCGGCCAAGCCTAGTAGAATAAAGCGAATTCGCGAGAATGCCTGTTGCCGGGATGCCATAAGAAGTTGCCGTCAGGAAATATTTCCCCCCTGAAACCGGAGGTGCCGCGCAAAGTTTTCGCGACGGGTAACTATCCAGCTCAAGGTCGAAAACTAACAAAAACAACCCAAACCGTAACTATCCAGCAGTGCCGTACACCCAAAGGGCATAAGTTTCGTTTGGCCAGGCAAGCTGCCCAACTCAGCTATAGCTGCCAGGCAGAAGCCTGCGAAGTATGCTGGTGCCCATGAGCAGGGTGATAACAACGCAGATGCGGTGCTGCTGGATAGTTACCGCGACGGCAACCAGAGCCCGCGCTCCGGACAGGGAAGATAATACCATGTTACCTTCGAACAGAAAGGCTTGCAACGAGGAAACCAGCACGCCAGGGAGGGAAGGGTCGGGGAACAAATGGCGGCCGACCTTGCGGCAGACGATTACCCCCTGCGCCACCAACAAAAAAGGCCATGCCTGGTTGGCGCAGACTTTCCTGCCTTCCAACCCGGCCATGACCTATTATAAAGTTATAGCTAGTGTTCATCCGGAAACTCTCTTTCCAGATGATCGCGGTCAGCTTTCAGCAATCAGCTTTAAGCTTAACGTGTTTACTTGATTAAGTTTTTAGCTGACCGCTGATAGCATCTAGCAGGAAACATAGTTTCCGGATGGATACCAGATAATTTATTGAAATAGAGGGTATAAAATAGTTTGTGTAAATGGCCATTCAGGGGTACTTCGAGACCCCACTCTAAACAGGAGATCATATGGCCATTGAAAAAGAACTGCTGGACCGTCTACTTGTCGACTACAATTACACGA
>Ga0208863_1000214_pt1 | contig 71484 bp, 60 predicted proteins | sample RifOxyD3_FD_184040 | JGI IMG/M metagenome (GOLD analysis project Ga0208863, IMG submission 184040) | Soil microbial communities from Rifle, Colorado - Rifle Oxygen_injection D3 (SPAdes) | ecosystem: Environmental > Terrestrial > Deep subsurface > Rock core/Sediment | place: Rifle, Colorado... | reverse complement strand
ATTGGAGGGTAATACTGCAATAACCTGCAATTCATAGTGATATAAATTGTCAATTTTATCAATAAAAATCAAACCGTTATGCGTTTTTCATGGCCGACTAGATATCAAACATGACCACATCCTGCTGCAAACGCTGCCGGGCCAACAAATCGGCAAGGCTGACCGTGAGCGTTGCCAGCAGACATTCCTGCGCCTTTTGCAGCATGGCGTTGAGCGCATCGGCGGATTCTGCTCCGTTCGGCACCAGATCAATGCCGCCCTCAAGCAGGAGAATAATATCCTTGACCGTAATATCCCCAGGATCTCCAGCCAATTTGTAGCCGCCATTCTTGCCGCGAAAACTGCGGACGATGTTTGCCTTGCCGAGCTGGTTGAAGATCTGTTCCAGGTAGTTCTGGGGGATATGTCGGCTGGCCGCAATATCCTTGATCTGCAGCGGGCCGTTCGCACTGTGCTCGGCAAGATAGAGCAGCGCCTTGAGTCCGTAATGACTTTTGCTGCCGAGGGTTAGCATCGCTATTACTTCTTCTCGATCAGCAGCGACCAGGCGCCGTCCGCCAGACGTTTCTGCTCAATGATCCTGTGGCCTTCACGGGTGACGGAGCCAGGCACGTTGCCGATCGGCGCCCCGTCGTCCAGCAATATTTCCAGAACCTGCCCAGACTGCAACTTTGCCAATTCCACCTTGGCATAAACAAGATTCATCGGGCAGCCTACCTTGCGGCAATCTTTTACGGCATCCGGTTTTATGGCGTCTGACATGGTTATCTCCTTTCCGGGCTCCCGGTCATTAACCAAGAGAGGGCTCATCGACAAGCTGAATTTCTTCCGAAGATACCTGCCCCTGGCTGATTCTGAAAGATTTCACCTCGAATCTCTCCGGATCGGCCAGAGAGATTATGACATAGCTGATCTCCGGGTCATAGGCCAGGCGGATATCCTCGAGGGACGGCCTGGCCGGAGTCTCGGGATGGCTGTGATAAACAGCGCGGAGATGCTGACCTTGGCCGCGCATCGCTTTTATCGCGGCAAACTGTTCCGCCGGGTCCAGGGAAAAATGATCCGCCGCCTTGTCGATGTTGGTCAGAGAAATCGCCGCCTCGACGAGGCCGTTTTTTTCGGCCAGATAGCCGCAGGCTTCATATGGCAATTCCTCCCTGGCCTGGGCGATAACCGCCTCAAGGACCGTTCGGTTAATGACCAGCATCGCAGGCCTGCCGCACGCTTTTTTCCTGCAAGCCGCAGGCTGGCCGGACGTTGTCGCTCAATTCGCTAATGGTCGGATTTTCCCCGCAGAGTGGACAATCTTTTTGCCGCGTCAGCCTGATCTTGCGAAAGTCCATGTTCTTGGCGTTAAAGGTCAGCAGGGTGTCAGTCAGCAGACTGCCGGCCCCGGTAAGAAACTTAAGCGCCTCAGCCGCCTGGATGGTGCCGAGCATTCCGGCGATTGCCCCCAGCACTCCCGCCTGGGAACAGGTGGGCACCGCGTCGGGCGGCGGTGGCTCGCGGAAGACACAGCGATAGCAGGCGGACTCGCCCGGCAGCACCGTCATGGTCTGGCCGTCGAAGCGCAGGATGCCGCCATGGGAAAAGGGAATTCCTTCCATGCCGCAGGCATCGTTCACCAAAAATTTGGTGGGGAAATTATCGGTGCCGTCCACCACGAAATCGTAGTCGCGGATGATGGCCCGGATGTTTTCCGCGCTGAGATATTCCTGATAGGTTCTGACCGTGACCCCGGGATTGATGGCCAGCATTTTCTCCTTTGCCGACTCCACCTTGGCTCTGCCGATATCCGCGGTATAATGGGCGATCTGCCGTTGCAGGTTCGAGATATCGACCGTATCGCAATCGACGATGCCGATGGTGCCTACGCCGGCCGCGGCCAGATACAGGCCGATCGGGCAGCCGAGACCGCCTGCCCCGACAATGAGCACCTTTCCCTCCAGCAGTTTTTCCTGCCCTTCCACCCCCACATCCTGCAACAGAATATGGCGGCTGTATCTTTCAAGTTGTTCCGAGGTGAAATCAAGCATGGTGGTTGAACCCCCTTTCAAGGTCTTCGCTAAGATCATCCCCATCCTCGATGCCCACGGACAGCCGCAGCATGGTCGGCCTCACCCCGGCCGCGAGCCGCTCTTCCGGGCGGTATTCGGCGTAAATGGTTGACCAGGGATGGAGAATGAGACTTTTGTTGTCGTTCAGGTTGGTGGCGCGCCGGATGATCCGCAAGCTGTCCATGAAGGCATGACAATCCTCCTCATCCGCCAGATCAAAGGTGAGCAAGCCGCCGAAGCGGGCGCCGAACTGTTGCCGTGCGACCGCATGAGACCCAGCCTCCGGCAGACCCGGATAATTCACCGCCGCAACCTGCGGATGCTCGGCCAGGAAACGGGCCAGAACCAGGGCATTGTCGCAGCTCCTGTCCACCCTGAGACTCAGGGTCTCCAGGCCGAGACTCTGCAGATAGGCATTGTGGGGGGCGAGACAGGCGCCGAAGTTGCGAAACACCTCCTGCCGCAGGGTGGCCATGAAGGCCATGCTGCCAAACCGTTCCGCACCCCCGGCCAGTTTCGGCGAGCACCGCCAGTCAAAATTGCCGTTATCGATAATCGCCCCGCCCACCGAGGTCGCGCCGCCGGAGATATACTTGGTGGTGGAAAGCACTTCGATATTCACTCCCGCTTTTTTGCTGTCGAACAGATACGGGGTCAGCAGGGTATTGTCCACCACCAGGGGAACGCCATGTTTCGCGGTGATGGCCGCGATTTTTGCGCAATCAGCCACCTCGAGCTGCGGATTGCTCATGCTTTCGAGAAAAACCGCCCGCGTCCCCTCGTCGATGGCCCGGTCAAGGGCGCAAAGGTCGAGCATGGACACATAACGCACCGAAAGCCCCCAGGGCTCAAAGGTTTTGGTGAGCAGCGACAGGGTATTGCCGAACAGTTTTTTGGTGGTGACGATATTGGTGCCCGCCTCCGCCAGGGTCATGATAGTGTTGCTGATGGCGGCCATGCCCGAAGAGAGGGCCAACACCGCAAGGCCGCCCGACAAGGACTGCAACCGCTGCTCGAAATCCTGCACCGTCGGATTGGCAAGGCGCGTGTATACATAAGCCGGCTTGCGGCCGGCAAAGGTCTGGGCCAGGGAGGCGGAATCCTCATGCGCGAAGGCGACGCCGTCATAAACCGGCATTCTCAATGCCCCGTAGGGGTCTTTCCCCTTGGAGTCTCCGTACACCGCCCTGGTGGCAAAGCCTTTCATCTGCGGGCTCCTCCGCCCATGAAATAGAGAAATTCTATTTCGTCCCCCTCGGCCAGGGCCTGTTCCGCATAGCGTTGCCGGTCAACGATCTTGCCGTTTCGCTGCACCGAGACCATGTCCGGCGACTCCACCTGCTTGAAAGCCAGAAGGTCGGCCACGGAAATATTGTCTCCCTCCACAATCTCTGCCTTGCCATTAACCATCAACTGCATACCGTCACCATCCTGATAAATTTTAGTAACTATCCGGCAGCACCGCATCTGCGTTGTTATCAGCCTGCTCATGGGCACCAGCACACTTCGCAGGCTTCTGCCTGGCAGCTACGGCACTGCCGGGTAGTTACGGTTGGGGTTGTTTTTGTTCGTTTCCGGCCTTGAGCTGGATAGTTACAAATTTTATTAAGCTGATTAACTTGATCTATTTAATCAAGTAAGTATACATTGCCTTTGCGTTTGTCAAGTATCTTTCAGGGAAAAAACCGGATAAACCCCATTTCCCCAGCAGGACGTTGAAATTCCACCGGCATTTTCACGCTGCGGAAACCAATCCCGTCAAGCGCCGGCCATGGGCGGCGGCCAGAAAGTGTGCGACAATTTGCCGCATTGTCGCCTCTCCCACTATGTAGTACATGTGCGGGCATCAGCTTCAAGCCGATAATAAAACGGTAATAACTATCCAGCAGCACCCCATCTTGCGGCGATCGGCCCGGCTCGCGTACAAAAGTACGCTTCGCCGTCCCGCTTACCGCAACCTGGGGCACTGCTGAATAGTTACGCTTCGGTGGTTATAGGCATTTCCGGCATTGAGCTGGATAGTTACAAACGGTAATCGTTCACCAGAAACAAAAAAACGTTGCTAAACCTCTGGACTGTATACGTTCAGCAATGCCCCAGATGCGCGTGTCAATCGTCGGCAGCAGTGCCGACCAAGAGGTCTGCGAAGTGTGCTGGTGCACATGAGCAGGCCGATGACAAAGCAGATGCGGTGCTGCTGGATAGTTACGTACATTTAAAACAATATGGTGGAAACGTGGGGCTGTATTGATACCGGCTCTTTTGGCAACTATTGCACACAAGATCAGATTGACATGAACGCTCCTTTTTATCCCTCAGAAATTCAGGGCAAACATTGGCTGCCTCCCCTGGGACTGGCAACAGCTCTGCATCTGCTTTTGCTTCTGGCAATCATTTATGCGCCTGGCGCCTCTCATTTACGGCCTGAGGTTAAGTCTATACATCTGGTTAGCATCATCGATCTTGTGGAACCAGGAAAAAACGAAGTTGAGCAAGGTAGAATCGTGCAAACGCCCTTATCTCCACCTGTTATCCGGAAAAGTCCTAAGCCATCCGAACGAGTCAGGACAGAGACGGCAATCTTTCAGGCAAAATCGAGCAACCCTGCCCAAGCGATAAGCCAACAGCCTCAGCCGGCAATCGAGGTCAACGTTTATGGGCAAGGACAGGCGGCTAACGCCGACCCCTCGGAAGAGCCCGGCGAAAAACGGGAAATATCAAGTTTGGACAACTCCGGAGCGGCAACTGGCAATGGAATCGTCTCAGACGTCGCATCTCTCAAGGCCGGAGCAGAGGGTCGGGAGTCAACCCGAAAAAGATACCTTGCCGGACTGCTCGCTCATATCGAAGCCCATAAATTTTATCCGCTGGCTGCCCGCCGCCGCAGGCTGGAAGGCACGGTGCAGGTTCGCTTCACCCTGGAGGCAGGCGGGATGATCAGCAACCTTGAGGTGAGCGATGGCGAGCCGATTCTGGAGCAGGCGGCCCTGGAAGCGGTGGAACACGCCATGCCCTTACCGGCACCGAAGGGAGCGGCGCAAACCCCATTGCCGATCAGTTACCGGATGAGTTTTCAGCTGCGCTGATTTCCCGAATAATCCCCAATCACACAAACAGCAAACAGGAGGAGAGATGAAAAAAAATCACAAAAGAAAATACAGGACCAGCGCGGTCTTTGTCTTTTCGGCCCTGGTCCTTGCCAGCCCGGCCCTTGCTGCGGAAAAACCGGAAGACCTCGGCACCATGTCGGTTACCGATGCCCCGATCATAGATCCACAGCCCCTTAACACGAACTTTATCGAGCTTAAGACCGTACGTTCATTTCGCCCGGCAACCAGCGATACGGCCAGTTTGTTGCGAGGTACTCCTGGGGTAAGCCTTTACAGCGCCGGTGGTGTTTCCAGCCTCCCGGCAATCCATGGCATGGCCGACGACCGCCTCCGAATCAAAGTTGACGGCATGGATTTGATCTCAGCTTGTGCAAATCACATGAATTCTCCTCTTTCTTACATTGATCCGACCAATGTGGACAATATCCAGGTTTTTGCCGGGATCACCCCGGTTAGCGCGGGTGGCGACAGCATCGGTGGCACAATCCTGGTTAACTCTGCCCCTCCGGAATTTGCCAGAATCGGCAGCGGTGAAATCATAATGAAGGGAGAGACCGGCGCTTTTTACCGGAGCAACAGCAATGCCCATGGTGCCCACCTTGTCTCTACAGTTGCCGGAGAAAGCCTTAGCCTGAGCTATAGCGGAGCAATTGCCCAGGCTGGCAACTACAACGCCGCAAAAGACTTTAAAGCTGCGGGGTTGGCTGCCGCCGGTCGCGGGTGGCTTGACGGAGACGAAGTAGGTTCCTCAATGTACAAGGCTATCAACCATGATATAGGCCTTGCTCTCCGCTACGAAAAGCATCTGGTCGAAATGAAAGTCGGCATTCAGGATATCCCATATCAGGGCTACCCAAACCAACGAATGGACATGACCGGGAACGACAGCACCCAGCTAAATTTACGCTACAAGGGTGATTATCAATGGGGCGCACTCAACGGTCGGGCTTATAACGAGAAGACCAGGCACGCAATGCAATTTTACGATGATAAACTATATTGGTACATGAACGGCGTCCCTGGACCAATCAGTGGTGGCTCAGGCGGCAAGGCAGCCGGCATGCCGATGGATACCGAAGGCAATAACACCGGAGTTACCGCCAAGGCGGATTTTTTTCTGTCAAAACGTGACACCCTAAGTCTGGGCGGAGAAATCCAACGTTACCGTCTCGACGATTGGTGGGATCCTTCAGGTCGGGGAATGTGGCCAAACACCTTCTGGAACATCAACGATGGCCAACGCGACCGTTTTGACCTCTTCTCCGAATGGGAGGCCGCCTGGAATCCGCAATGGCTCACCCTGTTTGGGGTAAGAAACAATAATGTCCGGATGGACACCGGACCGGTTCAAGGTTACAACACCACCAGTGCGCTCTACTTGGCCGAATCAACTGCTTTTAATGCCAGCGACCGTGAGCAAACCGATCATAACTTTGACCTGACAGCCTTGATTCGGTTAACCCCTGACTCAAACCAGACTTACGAAGTTGGATATGCACGAAAAACCCGCTCCCCCAACCTCTACGAACGCTATGCCTGGTCCACCGGCGGCATGGCTATGAGGATGGTTAATTTTGCCGGCGACGGCAATGGCTATGTAGGCAATCTAAACTTAGAGCCGGAAACAGCCCACACCGTCAGTGCCACTTTCGACTTGCATGACGCTTTCCAGAAAAAATGGAGTATCAAGCTTACCCCCTACTACAGCTATATCGAAGATTATGTTGATGCCGAGCGTCTTGCGCCTTCTGCAAATATCGCGGCAAATAACCAGACGGTAACTAACGCCTTTGTCTATCTCCGTTTCATCAACCAATCAGCCCGGACTTACGGTGCGGACCTCTCCGCGCAGCTCACCCTTGCCGAGCATAATGATTACGGCAAGTTTACCCTCAGCGGACTGCTGAATTATGTCCGAGGAGATAACCGGACCACAGGGGATAATCTTTACAACATCATGCCGCTCAATGGAAAAGTTGCTTTACTTCACAGCCTTGGCAACCTGAGCAACACTATTGAACTTGAGTTGGTTGACGAGAAAGACCGGGTATCGCAAACCAGAAACGAACTGACGACAGGTGGTTACGCATTGCTTAATCTCCGCAGCAGCTATAACTGGAAGCATGCCCGCCTGGATTTAGGCATCGAAAACCTCCTGGATCAATTCTACGATCATCCTTTAGCTGGAGCATATCTTGGCCAGGGGGCTACCATGTCCGCAACCGGGGTTGCCTGGGGCACACCGGTGCCTGGGATGGGCAGATCCATCTATACGGCTCTTAGTTTTAAGTTTTAAAGCAGAACTACCGAGCCTCTTGCAAAATGAAAACAGGAAAGCAAAAAGCGGGACTGTACCGCTTCGCTGCGGCAGTTTCGGGGGCTGTCCCTCCTTTTGCCTGGTTGAAGGCCAGCCTCAACTTCTAAACGGCAACGTAACTATCCAACTCAAGGCCGGAAACGAACAAAAACAACCCAAACCGTAACTATCCAGCAGTACCGTAGTAGGTGCCCCTACAGGGCAGAAGCCTGCGAAGTGTGTTGGTGCCCTGTAGTCGGCTGATATAGCTGAGTTGAGCAGCTTGTCTGCTCAAACGAAACTTATACCCTCTGGGTGCAACAACGCAGATACGGTGCTGCTGGATAGTTACACGGCAACAAGTTAAAACACCCAGGAGAAAAGTATGGAACAGAAGAAGGGAAGGCAGGTCAATAAAAGCATGTTGATCGCATGCTGCCTGGCGGTGGCGGCTTCCGCCGCCCTGGCCTTTGCCGCCACCAAGGAGGGGATGGTCGAATATGTCGGGGCCCAGAAAAACATCTTTGCCACCGGCAAGGCCGAGCGGATTATCCACCTCAGCGAACTGGCCGGCAAAAAAAATCTCTTTGCCATCGGCCCGGTGGAGGGGCTGGACGGCGAAATAACCATCTACGATTCAAAGCCCCACATCAGCCAGGTCCGGGGCGAAGATTACCATGTTGACCACAGCCTCAACCACGGCGCCATCTTCCTGGTCTGGAGCGATCAGGAGAAATGGGGCAACGAGATCGCCGTTCCCGAGACGGTCCGCAGCTACCCGGATCTGCAAAATTTTGTCGTCGATCAGGCCAAGGCCGCCGGGATCGATACCGGCAAGCCTTTTCCCTTCCGGTTGAGCGGCACCCCGATTTCCATCAACTGGCACATCAACGTAAACCGCACCGAGGGGCAGACAATCACCAAGCCGGTTTTCGCCAAATCCAAGGCTGCGTATCTGCTTAAAAACGAGCCGGTGGAGATCATCGGCTTTTATTCAGAAAATCATCACGGGGTCTTCATCAGCCAGTACGCCCCGGCGATTCCCCCTGATTCCGGCAAGAATAACGCCATCCACATCCATCTCGTTTCCAAAAATGGCAAGGCCACCGGCCATATTGACGATCTGAGCCTGGGCGGCGGCATGAGTCTGCGGCTGCCTGCTGCTTAAGCGGAAACAGGCAGCTAAAACCTGAAAAAAAGCGGCTTGCGCTCCCCGGTCATCTTCCGGCAGGCATCGATGCAGGCGCCGCAATTGTGGCACTGGGGAGCAAGCTGACCGGCTATTGGGTTAAGGCCGAGCTGGCAGGCCTTGGCGCATTCGCGGCAATGAATACAAAGCCGGTTTTCTGCCTCGCTCAGAACCACCTTCATGGTCTTTTTGCATTTGAACAGACCAAGCATACTGCCCACCGGGCAGAGGTGGTTGCACCAGACCCGGCGGACCAGGAAAAGTTCGGTCAGAATAATAATGCCGATCAGGGTCAGCTCCAGGCCTACGGTGCCTTCGTAGATAAGGCGAGCAGTCTGGACCGAGATGATCCCCGGGGCCGAGAGCAGGCTGGCCAGGGGAAAACCGAAAAGCAGGGTGGCGGCGAGAATTGCCGCCAACACCGCGTAGCGGATCAGCGGTGTTGAGCCGAGGGTAAAAAAATGGGCAAGGCCCAGCCTGTTGCTCAAGGTATCGAACAGCTCGGAAAGAGTGTTCTGAGGGCAGACCCAGCTGCAGAATACCCGGCCCAGGACCAGGGCGATCCCGGCCGGAATAAGGGCCGAGGCCAGAAGGACGGCCTCGAACCGAAGGGTGGCCAGCAGGGATTGAATGGCAATCAGCGGGTCGGTAAATAAAACCGGGCCGATGTTCAACGAATAGAAACTGCCGCTCACTGCGGCGATCCCGCGGTGGTTGAGCAGCGGCACCGCGACCATGGCGCCAAGGGAAAGGAACTGGACAGTTCTGCGAATCGTGGTGATTCTCATCCTGCCCCTCCGGGAATTACGTTGATGGCAACGGATTCTGCCGGGCAGACATGCTCGCAGATTCCGCATCCCACGCATTTTTTCTCATTGACTACCGGCCGCAGCTCGCTGTCCATGGTGATCGCCTCGTTAAAGAGCGGGCAGTGATCGTAACAGCTCCGGCAGAAGGTGCCCTGCCAGGTAAGACAATCTTTTTTTTTGATCCGCGCCGTCCCCATCCGCACCTGTTCTCGCTTTTTCACCCTGCCGTCCAGAGCACCGGACGGGCAGACCGGTACACACTTCAGGCATAGGTAACAAGGGGACAATCTGGCCCGAATGATCGGGGTTCCCATGAGCGTCAAGCCGTCGAGCAGACCGGCGACCCTGATTGCCCGGTAGGGGCAGGCCAAAGCGCATTTGCCGCAGCGGATGCAGCGGCCGATGAAGTCCTCTTCCGGCACCGCCCCCGGCGGCCGGAGGAAATCTCTGCTCATTTTACTCTCCTGCCTCATCGGTGCCCGCGTAAACCGGATAGACCCCGGTCACCCGCGGCACTGCGGCCAGCCGCTGCATGCTCTCGGTCAAGGCCGCCACCGAGGCGGCCTCAATCACGGTGACGATCTGATTTTCCTTGCTGCCGTGTACTTCCGTGTCCGGTAACCTGGCCAGTTCGACCAGCACCGCCTCGACCGACCCTGCTTCCGTTGCCACTACTACGCTTGCGATTGCCATTTTTTTTATCCTTAGCGCTTTTAAGTAACTTAATGCCGACCAAGTTAGTTTTGGGTCAGGAGATGCTTTCCCGGTATAGGCTGCGTAGCCCGGTCCATGGAAGGACCGGGCAGCATCCGCCTCGGAGGCAGACAGGATGTCTGTCGAGAATGAGGGAAAAGCATCTCTTGACCCAAAACGGTTCCTCGCCGACAAACCGCCGCATCTGCATCGTATCTTAAAAAACCCCTCCCCGGTGACAGATTGCGTCAAGGGGAGCACCGGGGAGGGGCGGAGAAGCTTAGACTTTTTCCAGTTTTACCGCGCATATCTTGAATTCCGGCTGCTTCGACAGGGCGTCGAAGGCGTCGGTGGTCAGCGAGTTGATCATCCGATCCGGGTAGTGCATGGGCATGAAGACCAGCCCGTCCCGCGGCACATCCACCACCTTGGCTTCCAGCACTATGGTGCCCCGGCGGGAGGTGACCCGGACCTTTTCCTTGTTCTTGACCCCTATCTTGGCCGCGTCTCTGGGGTTGATCTCCAGATAGGCGTCCGGGGCCGACCGTTTGAGCTCCGGCACCTTGAGGGTCATGGTTCCGGTATGCCAATGCTCGATCTGGCGGCCGGTGGTCAGGGCGAAGGGGTATTCGGCGTCGGGCGGCTCGGCCGGACCCTTGTGGGGCCTGAGCCAAATGCTCACCCGGTTGTTGTCCGCCTTGGCACCGTAAAATAAAACGCCCTCGGCCTTGGGATCCTGCTGTTTGACCAGCACGTCGTATTCGGAGGTGTAACGCCGAACCGTGCCGGGATGGTCTTCGGTTGGGCAGGGCCACTGGAGGCCGTGGGCCTTTTTCATTCTGGCCCTGGTCATGCCCATGAAATCGTAGGCCGTGCCCTTGGAGCAGAGACGAATCTCGTTCCAGACCTCCTCGGAGTTCTTGTAGCTGAATAGCCTCTTCGCCTCTTCCTTGCGGCCCATGGCGGTAAAAAGCCGGTTGGCGAAATCGATCATTACCATCAGATCCGGCCGCGCCTCGCCCGGCGGATTCACCGCCTTTTCCACATACTGGTAGCGCCTTTCGGACTGGCCGTACGTGCCGTCTTTTTCCACCCAAAGGGCGGCCGGCAAAACCAGATCGGCCAGTTCCGAGGTTCTCGTCGGGTGATAGGTCTCGGAAACCACCAGGAAGGTGTCGTCACTTGCCATGCCCTTCCGGTAGGGGTCAACATTGGGCAGGCTCTGCCCGGGATTGGTGCAGGCCACCCAGAGGCAGCGGGTGGCGCCGCTGTTCACCGACTTGAACATCTCCATGGCCGTGAGCCCAGGCTTTGGTTGGATCCTCCCTGCGGGCAGACCCCAGAACTTCTCCATTTCCTCACGGTGCGCCGCATTGGCGACCAGCCGACCGTAGGGCAGCAGATGGCTCAAAAGACCGCCGTCACGGACCCCGCCGCAGGCATTGGGCTGGCCGGTGAGGGAGAAGGAGGTGGCGCCGGGCCGACAGATCTGGCCGGTCAGCAGATGCAGATTGTGGACCAGATTGTTGACCCACACCCCGCGGGTCCGCTGGTTGAGGCCCATGCACCAGAAACTCATGGTCGCCTTGGAGGTCGCAAACCAGCGGGCCGCCTTGACGATCTCCGCCGCCGGGCAGCCGGAGATCTTCTCCGCAGCTTCCGGGGTGTAATCATCGAGAAACTTTACATAGTCGCCCCAGACCACCTTCTTGATCTTGGGTGGCGGGCCAGGATCGACCATGGTTTTAAAGATCGTGTGCTTGTCGACAAAAGCCTGGTCGTAAAGCTTTTCCTTGACGATCACATGGGCCATGGCGTTCAGAATCGCCAGATCGGTGCCGGGGGTGAAGCTCATGTGCAGGTCGGCGATCCTGGCCGACAGGGTTTTGCGCGGATCGGCCATAATGATCTTGACGTCCTTGCCCTTCTGCTTGCGCTCGTTGACCAGCCGGAAGATTACCGGGTGGGCCTCGGCCATGTTGGAGCCGATGATGAAGAAGCACTCGGCATGGTTGATGTCGTCGTAGGCCCCCATGGGCTCGTCCTTCCCGAAGGTCGAAACGTAGCCGACCGCGGCGGAAGCCATGCAGAGCCTGGGATTGCCGTCGATGTTGTTGGTGCCCAGCCCCCCCTTGAAGACCTTGTTGATGAAGTAGGATTCCTCGGTGTAGGCCTGGCCGGAGCCGTAGAAGGCCACCGAATTGGGGCCGTTCTTGCGGATGGAATCATGGAATTTGTCGACCATGACGGTCATGGCCTCGTCCCAGGAGATGCGGACGAATTTGCCGCCTTTGCGCAACAAGGGGTACTGCAGGCGATCCGGCGCATAGAGGATGGCGGGAAGGAAATTGCCCTTGAGACAGAGGAATCCCTTATTCCAGTTCTCCTTGTCGCCCTTCACCGCCACGACCTTGCCGCCTTTGACCCCGGTGTAAACGCCGCAACCGGCCCCGCAATAGCGGCAGACCCCCTTCACCCATTTATCCGGCTCTCCCGCTGCCGCCGCTACGCCTCTGGGCAGAGGCAGCTCCAGGCCTATGGCCGAGGCGGCGGCCAGGGCGGCCGAGTATTTCATCAGTTCTCTTCGTGTCAACTTCATGGCTATTTGCCTCCTTTTGCGTGATACGGACTGGCTGGTCCGCCCTTCAGCGTCAGCGCATGATTGTCATGGCAGGAGAAGCAACTCTTTTCCTTTTTCCCCTTGGCCTTCATCGCCTGGGCAACCTCATCGGCATGGCAACCGCGACAGGCGGCAAGTCCGGGGCTGGCCGTAAAACTTTTATCCATGGCGCCGTGGCAAACGATGCACTTAACGTTCATCAAGCCATGCTTGCCGTTGAACCAAGTCTTTTCCTGGTCGGCGTGACATTCGATGCATTCCTGGTTTTCCGGGGTGGCCGGATGGTTTTTTTCCGCCCCCAGCACTGCCTGTGGCTGGATCAGCAGACACAGGCCAATCAATACGAGCAATCGGTTCATGGTCTCTCCTTGTCGTCGGATCCGGAAGAAAAGCGGCCGGGGCGTTACCACCCCGGCCACTCATGCTAAGGATCTGTTTTGCTCATCCTCGGCTTACTTCGCTGCCGCGGTCTTCGGGGTCATGGCCTCGGTGAGCAGCTTGATGCCGGCCATGGACTCGTTGACCGACTTGGTCAGCGCTTCCTTGGCCATCTCCGGGTTATGGAAACCGTCGGAGTTCTCGGCGGTCCAGTACTCCCAGAGGATGTGCGCCTTCAAGTGCTGATCCTGGGCCTTCTTGATGGTCGCTTCATCGACCCCGGCCTTCTTCGCCTCGACGATCTTGTCGATCAGGTTGGAAAGATGGTATTCGGCCTTGCGCATCTTGCCCTTGATATGGGCCTTGATCGAGTCGATGGAATACTTGGCCTGCTCCTCGGTCCACTGCGGATGGCACTTGAGGCAGGTCTCCTTGAGCATCACCCTGGGGGTGACGGCGAAATGCGAGGTATAGACCTTGCCGGCCTTGTTCTTCAGCTTCGGGGTATGGCAGGAATCGCAGCCGACTCCGGCCTTGGCGTGCTTGGAGTTGTAGTAGGACTCCGATTCAGGATGCTGGGCCTTCCAGAGCAGACCGCCGGTGATGGCGTGTTTGAAGTCCATGAAGTTGATCTTGTTTACATAATGATCATAGAGCCCGAAAACATCCTTGTACGGGAAATGGTTGGTGCGGCGGTCGGCCATCGTGACCTTCTGGCCGGTCTTGGTGTCGGTGCCGGGGTTGCAGTTGTACTCCACATGACACTGGCCGCACTGCAAGCGGGAATCATACTTATCGAGCAGGGCGATTTTGCGGGGGAAGCCCCGGACCCCCATGTCGATAACCTTGATTCCGGTCCGCTTCGGATCTTTATGCCAGAGAGTGTCTCCGTCCGGCCGGGTAAGGGCGTCGATCAGGCCGTCCCGGACGATGCGGGGCTTGGCGGCGTGGGGATCGTGACAGGTGAAGCAGCTCAAGCCATGCTCGACATCCTTGGCCACCTCCACCACATTGGACTGCCGGGACCACTGGGCGCCTTCCACCTTGTCGCCCATGTAGGCCCACTTGAGGATCTGGTCCTGGGTCTTGCACTGGAGACAGACCGGATTGGCCGCCGCAGCGCTCTGCGGGATGAAGGCCTTGTGTTCTTTGGTTTCCGGGTGAGTATCAACTAGAACGTCCCAGGTCTTGCCCTTCTCGAAGATGTAGTTCCAGCCGTTCTTGGGCTGGAAACGACCGCCAAAGGAACGGTCCACCGCCAACTGGTCGGTGAGCATGTTGACATGGCTGCGGGTGAGGTTGTGTTCCTTGGTGAAGCCGTGACCGGCCATCAGCTTGTCCCAGTATGGGTTGGGCGAACGGTTGGTAAGCTGGGACTTTTCATCGCGAGCCGGACGGTGGTAAGCTTGTTTCATGAAGCTGTCGTATTGATCCTTGTGGCAGGCGCCGCAGGTTTCCCAGGACATTCTCGTTTCCGGCCTGGTATCCTTACCCGGGTTTGCCAGATGATTGGCCAGACCGCCATGGCAGCTGACGCAGTTCACCTTGCTGTGCTTGCCCATGGTGTGAAGCTCCTTCACAGTGCCATGACATTCGTAGCAGGCCGCAGGATTTACATTTTTTTCCTGGACAGCCTTCGCTACCCCGCCTTTCTTTGCCTGGGCATCAGCTTCCGGGACGAACATCACGGCCATCGGCGCAAGAACAAACAGGGCCGCCGCCGTTACAACAGTTTTTTTGTACATCTTTTTCCTCCTCCGTTTTGATTTACCTCCGGGGACAACCGGAGTGAAAGCTTACGGGCCGGCTTTTTCCGCCCTGTTTTTTCCATCTCAGATATCATACCGCAACTGCTTGTAAAGGTGTGGTTAATGGCGGTAAAGATTCGGTAAATGTGGGTTAACCCTGCGGCAGCACCACCGCTGCATGGTTGGCCACTTCTGCCGACAATTAACAGTAGGCCTGCTCGGCGCACCAGCACACTTCGCCGGTCTCTTCCTGACATCTTCGGCAGCAGCGAAATGGCACGGATGAACAGTTAGCCTTGTTGGATGTTTTGGTTGCGGGAAAATACAAAGGAGGGGGGAATACGGACGGCAGGAATCAGCGATGAAGTACAAACCGGATAAAAAACAGGATGATCTCCTGCCGGAAAAAAAGATAGAGCAGGGCCGCAATGGCGAGGAATGGGCCATAGGGAATGACGGTCTTGCCGCCCTTGCGCTGTTTGATCATGGCCCCGACACCCACCACCGTGCCCAGGACCGAACTGGCGAACACCACAAAGGGCAGGGACTGCCAACCCAGAAAAGCGCCGATCATGGCCAGCAGCTTGATGTCGCCGCCGCCCATGCCTTCCCGCCGGGTGAACAGGTAATAGGTCAGAGCGACCAGATAAAAACTTCCCCCACCGAAAAGAATGCCCAACCCGGCTTCCTGCCAGGTGATAAACGGGTTGACAAAGGAGAGGGCAAAACCAATTACAATGCCGGGCAGGCTGATCACATCGGGAATGATCTGGTGCTGAACATCAATAAAAATGATCGCGAGCAAGGCCGCGCAAAAGAGGAAATAGATGGGATAGAGAAGGGTAAGGCCGAAATGCTGATACAGAGCCAGGGAAAGAAGCGCCATGGCGGCTTCGACCAGGGGATAGCGCCAGGAGATCCGCGCTCCGCACTGCCGACATCTGCCACGCAGCAGAAGGAAACTCAGCAAAGGGATGTTATCGTACCACAAAATGCCTTCTTTGCAGACCGGACAATGGGAGGGAGGAAAAACCACGGAAGCGCCTTCCTCGGGCAGACGCACAATGACCACGTTTAGAAAGCTGCCGACCAGAGCCCCGAACAAAGCCACAAAAAAAGAAACCATACTCTCAGCCATGCTTCGTGTTTCCTTGCCGACAAGGGCGGGAATTTTTCCAGGAGGATGCCACGGCACTGCGGGTCATGCAACTGCCTGTTGCCAAAGCGCAAAAATTTCTGCTATAGTACCCTACAAAATTTTCAGCCACAATAGTAACCGTTCAGCAGCACCACAGCTTCGGACGATCGGCCCGTTCCTCACCGGGCTGGATAAAATTGCATGAGCAAGACCGGCGCTCCACAGCCTGTGCAGGGTCTTCTCTTCTTCCCCTCTTTAATAACGCCAATGGCTGTGGAGTATTCCCGGTGATTCTTTCCCTCGACGAATCCATCCTGAAACTAAAAACAGAAATCCTTTCCCAGGACTGGAGCCTGTCCCAGAAAAAGATTAAACCTTTGCAGGCGGCCTTTGCCTGCCTGCAAAATCGCTTCAGTACCAGAAAAAATGCCTTGGCCATTCTGGCCATGGCAGACAGCATCCTGCTCTACGCCCAGAAACGGCAGGCTCCGGTCCCCGCTGAATTTATCGATTTCCTTAAGGAAACAATGGCCCACCTTGTCAACATGCATGAAGACGACAAGTTCGACCAGAACGAGGATGCCGAGTTGTGCAAAAGGGTGTATGGCAAATTTACAAAACTCAGGGAGAAGGCAGCCGCAAAAAAGAAGATACCCCCCAGACCGACAGAGGGAGAGGCAGCGTCGTCTGCCGATTTTAATCTTTGCGCAAAGCCGATTTATCAGAACAATGCTGCAACAGAACCTGCCCAGGCCAAGACCACTCGGACCTCTTTTGCCAAGGCTCCCGAACAGGCCGCGGTCAAAGCCGCAGACGCAAAACCCCTGCCAATACAGCCGGGGGCCATGCTCTGCCCCATCACCATCGGCCATCTTCCCTGTGCCATTGCCGAAGAAGACATCGCTCTAATCAAACCGCTTTCTCCTGAAAAGAGGAAAAAATATATCAAAAGCAGTCAGATCCCCATGAATGATCTGGGAGGCTGGTTCCGCCGTCTGCCAAGCCAGATGAAAGGCCCACTCGCCCTGCTCAAAAACAGCAAGCTGAAAAAACTGATCCTTCCCCTCATAATCCCTCGGGGCATTGGGCTTGCGGATCTACCTGACGGAGAGGCAGACATGCTGGTAGTAGTAAGCAAAGGGCACTGGCACGGGGTGATTCTCTGCCGCCTTGCCCAGGAAGCGGCCCCGCTGCTCTCTTTAGCTTGGGCAAGAAATGGGGACCTTGTTGGCCCAGTCAGACTTGAAAAAGACCAGAATGAACTGCAACTGCTGAACATCAGTCAACTGCTTGAACGGGAAGGTTTTCTCTTTCTGCCGGATGGCAGATCCCCAAACCACGCCACAGAACAAGAGGGCTCGACCATGAAAGACAAACGAAAAAACACCAGGGTGCCGCTTCAGATCATCATCAACTTGAAATTTCCGAATCAGAGCTATAAGAATTGCAAAACTGCGGACTTGAGCGCCAAGGGAGTCTTTGTGCTTGACGTTACCGGACACCAGCTTGGCGAACACTGCCGGGTCTCCCTGCATCTGGAGGGATCAACCAGCCACCTGAGCCTGGAAATGAAAGGCGAGGTTGCCAGGATCGAAGAAAATGGTCTGGCCCTGCACTTTTACGAGATGGACCTGGACAGTTTTTCCCATTTGAAAAACATCCTCTATTATAATGCCGAAGACCCGGATGCGATGGACGAGGAACTTACCTCTCAGTTCGAAAGTTTACAGGCCAAAGATTGACCGGACATGAGCCAGACTTCCAGTAACTCCCGCAAAAAAAGCCCTCTCCGCAAGGCTCCCATAGTGGTAATCGCCGCCTTTCTTCTCCTTTGGCTGATCGGCGGCGCCACTGGCGAACCGGGCCGGGTTCTGGAGCAGGCGGTACAGGTTTGCCTGAGCTGCATAGGGATAGGCTGAGATGGAAACAGTTCGCAAATGGGTCCAGGTGATCATGGGTTTCCTCATGAATGGTTCCTGGTCCTTCCCCTTTACCAGGACCATCTATCAGGGGCCGCTCAAAGTGATTTGCGCACCCGGCCTCAACTGCTACTCATGCCCGGCGGCTACCACGTACTGCCCCATGGGTTCGCTCCAGCAGCTGCTGGGCGGCCTGCGCTTCGCCCTGGAAAACGGCCAGTATTATTTTGGTTTTTCGGTACTCGGCAGCATCGGCATCCTCGGCGGGCTGTTCGGCAGGATGATCTGCGGCTGGGCCTGCCCTTTCGGCTTTATCCAGGAGCTGTTGCACAAAATACCCACCAGGAAATTCGGGGTGCCGCGCCTGCTCTCCCATGGTAAATTCGTCTTCCTTTTTCTCTTTGTCATTGTTTTGCCCTTGGCGCTCGTTGATGAATCCGGCATCGGCAGCCCCTGGTACTGCAAGTTCGTCTGCCCGGCCGGCACTCTGGAAGCAGGAATCCCCATGCTCCTGCTCCAGCCCAACCTCCGCAACACCATCGGTCTGCTTTTTCTCAATAAATTCGTGATCATGCTTATTTTTCTTACTTGGGCCATCTTTGCCAGCCGCCCCTTTTGCCGGACGGCATGTCCCCTGGGCGCTTTTTACGCGCTGTTCAGCCGAGTCCGTTTGATCAAGCTGCGCTTGGATGAAGCCCGGTGCACCAATTGCAAGGCCTGTCACCATGTCTGTCCCATGGGGGTCAAATTCAATGAATCTCCCGACGACCCGGAGTGCATCACCTGCCTGGCCTGCATGAACAAGGCCTGCAAGTTCGACGCCATCTCCCTGGAAATAGGCGGCATACCACTAGCCGTTCCAGACAGGGGTATCTCCCTATCCAGTAAACCATAACCAGACAGCACAAGGAGGTTTTCTTATGATCCGGCGAATCTGCCTCGGACTCATTTTTCTGTTGCTTTTGGCCTCAGCAGCCCACGCGGAAATGGTGAGCATCAACCGCCACAAGGTATCGATGCGTTCCGGACCAGGAACAACATACCCAATTATATGGGAATTGGGCCTCGGCTACCCACTGAAGGTGGTCAGCCGCAAGGGCAAATGGCTCAAGGTGATTGACTTTGAAGCGGACACTGGCTGGGTCTATAAAAAACTGGTTGAAAAGACGCCCTACATGATTGTCAAAGTTAGCGAGGCCGTTATTCGCAATGGCCCAGGGGAAAAACAGCGCGTTATGGGTAATGCCGTCCGTGGCGTGGTTCTGCGGACCATCAGGCACAAAAAAGGCTGGGTCCGGGTTAAGCATGAATCCGGCCTCACCGGCTGGGTCCGCCGAGACCTGCTCTGGGGCTGGTAATTTGACGATATTAGCCGCCTTCTTACCCCAACGTGCCGCCTCATATCCGTTTCCTGTTCGTCAGGCCAGCGCTTTGCCTTCGGCTTCCTCCAGATTCGCAGTCACCCACGACACCCTTGCCGGACGCACCAGAGAAAAAAACCTACTTTATGGCTTGGGTGAAGAGACTCGTGGCCTTTCATGGTCTTCGCACCGAACCGCTCCCTGAAAACCGAAAAATCATACCTTGGTTGGCTCCGCCGTATTTATCTGTTTCTGCATGGCAAACCGTCTGCGCACCTCACCAATCCTGGCCAGAGACCTCCGCAACCGTTCCTCGGTAATCTCCCTGCCCACCGCCTTACTCAGCAGTTCATGGGCCGCGATGATCTTCGTGTGCTCATGGCAGATCAGCAGCAGATCAGCCCCGGCCTTAAAGGCCACCAGGGCGGCAGCCGCTACGGTACCTTCATTTTCGATGGCGCCCATCTCAAGATCGTCGGTGACGATCATGCCGTCAAAGCCCAGCTCGTTACGGAGCAGTCCGCCCAGAATACGGGGCGACAGGGTGGCGGGAAGAGCGGGATCAAGTTGTGGGTAGACGGTGTGCGAGGTCATCACCCCGGCCACTTCCGCCCGTATCGCCGCAGCGAAAGGCACCAGGTCGCAACCGCGCAGCTCTGCCGGCGAACGTTCCACCACAGGCAGCACCTTATGGGGGTCCAGGGTTGCGGCGCCTAAACCCGGGAAATGCTTGGCGCAGGCGGCCAGGCCGTTTTCCTGCATGGTCTTGATCACCAGCGTGCCCAGTCGGGCCACCTGCTCCGGCTCCCCTCCCAGGGAGCGCTGTTCCATGAACAACCCCAAACCAGCAGGGCTCACATCCAGCACCGGGGCCATGTTCATGTTGACCCCCACCGCCAGCAGTTCGCGGGCGCAGGTGCGGGCATAACCTGTCAGCAACTCCTCGGCCCGGTCGCTGTCCGCCAGCTCCCTGGCATCGGGAAACTCGGTGAAATGGGGCATCTTGAGCCGGGCCACGGTGCCGCCCTCCTGATCGATGGAGATCAGCGGCGCCTCCAGCCCAGCAGCACGGCAGGCCTCGACCAGTCCGAAACAGAGACGGCGGATCTGGGCCGGGTTTTCGGCGTTTCTTTTAAAGAGGATAAAGTTGTTGATCCCATATCTATTAATAAGGTCGCGGGTGGAGTCATCCAGCTCCGTCCCTGGCAGGCCGACCATGAACAGGCCGCCCAATTTATTTTTCATCTTTCCCTCTTTGTTGGTAACGGATCACGGGGTATGCCCAAGAGGCCAAATAACCACGGAATAAGCGGTCACAGGGTGCCGCAGGTTGCGGCAAGCGGGACGGCGATGCGTACTGTTGTACGTGAGCCGGGCCGATCGCCGCAAGATGTGGTGCCCTGTGACCGCTTACCTTTGTTGTGCATGCTCACTGATACTCCACCGGATCAACCCGCCCGGCCTCGGCAAAGCCCTTGAGCCGCAAGAGACAACTGTCGCAGGCCCCGCAGGCCCGGCCCTTTTGGTCCGGGTCATAACAGCTGTGGGTCAGGCCGTAATCAACGCCGAGTTCGAACCCCTTTTCGATGATCTCCCTCTTGGTCATCTTGAGGAGCGGGGCATGGACCCGGAAACGTGTTTCCCCTTCCACCCCTGTCCTGGTGGCCAGATTGGCCATCCGCTCAAAGGCCTCGAGAAATTCCGGGCGGCAGTCGGGATAGCCGCTGTAATCCATGACATTGACTCCGAGAAAAACATCGCCCGCGCCCAGCACCTCGGCCCAGGCCATGGCGTAGGACAAAAAAATGGTGTTGCGGCCCGGCACATAGGTAATGGGAATGGTTGCGTTCATCTCCGCCAGACTGCGGCCCTTGGGCACGGCGGTATCGGTGGTCAGAGCCGAGCCGCCGATGGCGTCGAGATCAAGGCGGAGAATGAGATGCTTTTTGATCCCCCGGCGGGCGACATTGGCCTTGGCCCGCTCCAGCTCCACCTGCTGCCGCTGGCCATAGGCAAAACTGAGGCAGCAGCACTCATAGCCCTCGGCCATAGCCATGGCCAGGACCGTAGCCGAATCAAGCCCGCCGCTCAAGAGCAGCACCGCTTTTGGTTTTTCCTGCATCACAAATCTCCCCCGGCCGCACCATGCGGCCCTTTCTGTTCCCACTCTATTGCAAGGGTTGCCGCGAAGCAAGCTGAGAAAAGCCGCGCCGACATTTTATGATAAAATCCCCCGCCCATTGCAGCGGCGCAAGCCGCTGCGGGTGTTTCCCCCATTGTCACGCCGCCGAGTACCGGAGAGGCTGCCGAAAAGGGATTTGCACTGTTTGAGGCGCAGCCGAGTTTGCAAAGCCCCGGCAGCATCGAGGAACACAGGGCATCCCGCCCCCGGCGGGACAAGGGACAGGGTGCCCTTTCTTTGGTTCGTTTCTTCTAAGTAACTACACTCTTTTAATTACGATGCAACCAACTGAAATCCCAACATTTTTGCTTGATTCCTGATTCTTGATTCTAGGCGTTTTTTGTAAAGCTCTTCCTGATGTGCAAATACGGTTTCGTCAAACTGTTTCCCGGTCGTGACCAAATGGTAAATTATACGGGCCAGCTTGTGTGCCGTGGCTGTAATCGCCTTCGGCGCACCCAGCCTGGCGCGCATTCGTCTAAGATATTCACCAAGGTAGAATGACTGTTCCATAACCCCTCGGCAGCCATTCTCAAGGTCTGGGCCAATCTGTTAACGCTTTTACGGGTATGGGACGACAACACCTTGCCGCCGGTAACTTTATTGTTGGGACAGAGACAAAGCCACGAACAAAAATTGTCGGCTGTAGGGAACCTGGACATATCAGGGCCAACCTCGGCAAGAAAAACATGGGCGGTAATGACGTTGATTCCATCGACCTGGGTCAGATCAGTGCCAAGAATTCGGTATAACTGGGAACGCAGATCGAAATCCGGCTCATTCCCTTGTGGTTTTTTACGTTTTGATGTTGGCGGCGGAGTCGGATTTTCTTCCGGATCAACACGCGAGTCAAGTGCGTTCAAATAACTTTCAATTTCATGATCACATCCACTGATCAGCTCTCGATAATTACGGTATGCCTGGAGCGCTTGCTTAAGAGTAAAAAGGTGCTCTGGACGAAAGTCGCCCTCAAGCGATTTTTCGATAATCGATTTATCGGCCTTGATTCGCCGATCTTTCAAAGAAGCTAAATTTTGAGGGTTGCGTTCACCGGCTAGAATGGCATCAACAATAGCCATGCCGGTCAGGCCGGTAATATCGCTAATCACGTGATGGAGTTGAACATTCATCTGAGTAAGGGCCTTCTGCATATGTTGGATATGAGCAGCGGACATTTTTACCAGGTTGTCCCGGTGTCGAAGCAGTGAACGGACCGCACAGATTTCCTGGGCAGGACGAAATGATCCGGACAGCAGTCCGACAGAATGCAGATATTGCAACCATTGACAATCTTTGACATCAGTTTTACGCCCAGGAACATTCTTGACATGGCGGGCATTAACCAGAACGATGTCAAAACCATAGGAATCAAGGATCTGATAAACGGGAATCCAATAAACACCTGTGGATTCCATGGCAATTGATTCAATGCCGCACGACTTTAACCACTTGGCCGCTTTGTGCAAATCCTCGGTGAAGGTTTCGAATTTCCGGACAGAACGAGAATCCCGGTCATCTGGAACAGCGATATAGATTTCAGTGGAGCCGACATCTATACCGGCAGCATTTGCCTGAATAACATGCACCGCATTAACCCTTTTCTTTTTGTGACGACCTGGCTTCACCATAAAACCCTCCAAGGAAGATGGTGGTGGCCGAATCGTGCTAAAATGGTATTCTTCTAAACGGGATAGAACACATATTGCGTATAGTCTGCAAAAAGTGTTCTTCACCAATGACTAAGGTACGAGATCCGGGGTCACGCTTTGGGACGGGTTGCCAATAAAAATGGACCACACCAATAAACTATCGACCTACTTCACACCACCGTTTTGAGGCATTTTACCCCGGAACCCGCGATTAAAAAAGTTACTTTGAAGACTGAAACCGCCCTCCCGTGGAAGTGCCGCTTTGGGCAAACAAAGAAATTAACAAACCCACTCTTGCCGACTCTTAATCTTGCAATCAACTCACAAACCCAGACGCACCGGCAACGGCCGGACAATGGCAATTGTCTCCGCACTCAAAGCCGCCCCATAGGCCAGCACCTCCACCCCCAAGGCCGCCACCTCCCGCAAGGCCTGGGCATAGCCCGGATCAATATGATCGGCCGGAGAAAAATAATCCACATCCTCCCGCTGGACACAGAAAAAAACCACGGCACGGCAGCCCGTGCGGTGCAGGATCAACAACTCGGCCAGATGTTTCGCCCCCCGCACGGTAACGGCATCGGGAAACATGGCCACCCGGTCCAAGGCCAGGCTGCAGTTTTTCACCTCCAGATAGATTTTCTCCTCCCCGCAGGTGAGGAGAAAATCAAGGCGACTTTTATCAGAAACCTTGATCTCTGGCCGGATCGTCTCGATCCCGGTCAGTTCCGTCACCACCCCGGCGCTGATGGCCTCGGCGACCAGGCCGTTGGTGCGGGCGGTGTTGATCCCCACCCAGGTTGCGCCGACCCGCACCATCTCCAGGGTGTGGGCGTACTTGCGCTTAGGGTTGTCCGCCAGGGAGACGAGCACCGGGCTGCCGGGTTCCTTGCAGCCCGCCATGCTGCCGGAATTAGGGCAATGCACGGTGAGCAGCCGGCCATCGTCCATGGCCACGTCGGCAAGAAACCTTTTGTACCGTAAAACCAGCCTTCCCGGCTGCAGGGTTTGTCCGAACTCCATTTTTTTCATCCGCTCCGCTTGTTGTCGGTTATAATTACAATCGACGTAAGCGCTCACAGGGCACCGCATCTTGCGGCGATCGGCCCGGCTCACGTACGTAAAAGTACGCGTCGCCGTCCCGCTTGCCGCTGTCAATCGTCGGCAGAAGTGCCGACAATCTGCAGCACCCTGTGACCGCTTGTTTAGTGACTTACAGAAGAATTTCTTGTTTTTTAAAGAAATTTTCTAATAAGACACTTATCCCGTTCATTGGGGCTCGGGGTTGTATTTCCTTTTGGGGCTCACCCTGTGAGGGCTTACCAATCGACAATTCCTTAACCACCCGGAATCATCCGGCCGGAAAGCATCCATAATGCCAGATACCTCCGCAAAAAAAAAGGCTGTTGCCCTTCGCTACGACAAAAGCCGGGATCCAGCGCCCAAGGTGGTTGCCAAGGGTTCTGGCGAGCTGGCGGAAAAAATCATCGCCTTGGCCAAGGAATATGGCATCCCCATTCAGGAAGATGCCGACTTGGTAGAGATTCTGGCCAAGCTGGACCTGAATGCGGATATCCCCCCGGATACCTATCTGGTGGTGGCGGAAATCCTCGCCTTTATCTACCGAGCCAACAACAAGATGACGCCCCCATAATAAATATCGCGAAACAACCGCCGCCCCTTCGCCGCTAGGTAAAATATACCGACCCCTTCGCAGATGCGTTCATTTTTTTGACACCATTCTCCCCACGTCTCCCAGCCCTAACCATCCACGCATCTTGTTGTATTTATTGATTTTATGACACAACCTCCTACTCCACCTTGCCACTGACCAAGCTCGGCACGCCTCTTGCAATCACAGAGAGCATCACACACGAGAGGTATGCCATGTTCATCCACAACAGACTCGGATTGCTGGAAAGCGTTGAAACCCTGCTCGGCCAGGAACAACGGCTCAATCAGGTGACAAACAACCTGGCGAATGTTGACACGCCTGGGTTCAAGAAGGAAACCGTCACCTTTGACGAGATGCTCTATCAGGTCAGCCGCTCCCGCCAGAGGGTTGGCAAGGGGCTGAACATCAACACGGTTCACCAGCAGGGCGTTGTTCAACAAACTGACGCCCCTCTGGATCTGGCCATTTCCGGAGAAGGGTTCTTCCGGGTTCAGACCCCGGCCGGTGTCCGCTATACCAGGGCGGGAAACTTTCAGCGCAACAGCGAAGGGTTACTGATCACGGCCAACGGCTACCCGGTACTCGGCGAGAGCGGGCCCATCACCATCACCGGCAACAAAATCGATGTGGCCCGCGACGGACGCCTTTCTGTCGATGGCGTCCAGTCCGGGCGCCTGACTGTGGTCACGGCCAACCCGCAGGCCCTGAAAAAGGAGGGAGAGAGCCTTTTCCGCCTTGAGGAGGGAGCGGTGGAAACCGCTGCCCAAAATTTTCAGCTTATGCAAGGGCACCTGGAAAAATCAAACGTCAACACCGTCACGGAAATGACGGAGATGATTGATCTGTACCGCGCCTATGAAGGGCAGCAGAAAATGATCCGGGCCGTGGACGACCTGGACGACCTGGCCGTGCGCAGAGTCGGCAGCCTGACCGGCTAACCGACAGCCGCAACAATGACTTTAGGGAGTCAGTTTCCGTGATGGCTCCTAAACATTCAACCCAAGAGGACCAGCATGATCCGCTCATTATACTCGGGACGCACCGGCATGACCGGCCAGCAGTTGCAGCTGGACACCATCGCCAACAACCTGGCCAACGTCAACACCGCCGGCTTCAAGAAAAGCCGGGCCCAATTCGAGGATCTTTTTTATCAGGAAATCCGGGCCATGGGCACGGAAACCGCCGATGGCGGCAGAGTGCCTTCCGGCATCCAGGTCGGCCTCGGAGTTCGCCCCACCTCGGTGCAGAAGATCTTCACCCAGGGCAGCCTCACCGAAACAGGCAACGACCTGGACTGGGCCATCGAGGGTAACGGCTTTTTCAAGGTGGTCCGCGACGGCGAGGACTACTTTACCCGTGCCGGCGCCTTCAGCCTTGATGCCGACGGCAATGTGGTCACCCAGAACGGCGACCGCTTGCAGCCTGAATTCACCGTGCCCGCGGGGACGACCTCTGTCTCCATCAACGGCACCGGCCTGATCACCGCCAAGGATGCCCAGCAGCAGGTGCTCGCCACGGTCCAACTCACCCTGAACAGCTTCATCAATCCCGGCGGCCTGCGTAGCATCGGCGCCAATCTTTTTCTGGAAACCGAGGCCTCAGGCGCCCCCACCGAGGCCAACCCTGGCAGCGAGGGTCTGGGCAACATCCTGCAGCGCTTCACCGAGGTTTCCAACGTGGATGTCACCGAGGAACTGGTCAATATGATCATCACCCAGCGGGCCTACGAGGTAAACTCCAAGTCGGTCCAGACCGCCGACAAGCTGCTGGAAGTAGCCAACACCCTGGTTCGTTAAAGTTATGACTAAGATGCTGCGCCTGAACATGATTGCCTTGCTGCTCTGCCTTGCCTGGCCCCTTCCCGGACAAGCGGCGGAAAGGCTTGCCCCCCCGGCCTTTGCCGCGCTGGAAAAGATCTTCACCGAGGTGGTGCTCAAGGATTCCCCTTGGCCCAGGGAGGACGTCCGGATCGCCAATTTCAGCGTCCGCCCCCTGACCATGACCTTGCCGGAAAACGGCTTTGACTACCGGATCACGCAAAGGCCGAAAGACTCCAGGCCCGGCAGAAAAAATATCAGCGCCGCCATTCTGAAAGATGGCCAGGAGCAGGGGCAGGTGAAAATGAGCGGCGACCTCCAGCTTTTCGGCACGGTAATCAGCACGACAAAACGGCTGAGCCGAAACGAGATCATCACCAGCGAGGACATCATCGCAAAGCGGCAGAACATTACCCTGCTGGCCGGAGGACTAATCCAAGATCCGCAACAGGCGGTCGGGCAAAAGCTAAAGCTCTCGCTGCCGGCTGGGGCCGCCCTCTATGCCAAGGCCATTGACACCCCGCCCCTGGTAAACCGGGGCGAGCGGGTGACCATCATGGCAAAATCGCAGGCCATCCAGATAACCGCCCCCGGCCAAGCCAGAAATTCCGGCGCGAAAGACGAAATAATCCGGGTCAAGAACCTAACCAGCCGTCGCGAGATCAAGGCCCGGGTTCTGGAGGCCGGCCTCGTAGAAGCTGAATTTTGATAACCGTTCACCAGGGCCAATAACCCGCAGGTTTAGAGGCAGAGTCCCTGTTCATTCAAGGAGAGAATTATGCGTGCAACACACCAGAGTTCCATCGTCATCCTTATGCTCGCCGGACTTTCAGGCTGCATCGGGGCTGCCGGCCAGCAGGCCCAGCAGCTGCCGGAACGCTACACCCTGCCTGCGCCGCCCCAGGCTGCGCAAGTTCAGCGGGAGGGAACAATCTACGCGGCCGGCAATGGTCTGGACCTCTACGCGGACAGCCGGGCTAAAAGGGTCGGCGATATCGTTCTGGTCCGCATCGTAGAGACCTCCAAGGCCAACAAAGAGGCCAACACCAAGACGGAACGCGAATCATCGGTTACCGGCGGTGTCTCCAGCCTGTTCGGCCTGGAAACCTGGCTGGCGGACAAAAACAGCCGCTTTTCCCCCTCGCTCACCGAGCTGCAAGCCAAGCTGACCAATGATTTTGAGGGCAAGGGCAAGACCGACCGGAAAAGCAACGTCACCGCCACCATTTCCGCCCGGGTCATCGACATCACCACCGACGGCAACCTGAATATCCGCGGCTACCAGGAGGTTAAGGTCAACAACGAAACCCAGCATATCATCCTCTCCGGTATCATCCGGCCGCAGGATGTCGCCCAGGACAACTCCGTCCTCTCGACCCATGTTGCCGACGCCCGCATAGAATACAGCGGCCAGGGGGTCCTCGGCGACAAGCAACAACCGGGTTGGCTGGCCCGCGCTCTGGACAGCGTCTGGCCATTTTAGAATTTGTGTAATCGTTCAGGAGCACCCCATCTTCGGGCGATCCGCCAGGCTTACGTACTTGGGGTACGCAGCGCCTGTCTGCTTGCCCGAACCTGGGGCACCCCTGAACGATTACAACCCGTTAAACCTGCGGGTTATTGGCCCTGGTAAACGGTTTAGAATTTCATGCTGACAAGAGTCCAACACTAGGCAAAATATTCCCTCCTCTCCCAAGGTGAGTCCATGGAAAAAAGAATATTTCCTTTAAAAATAGCACATTACAACCAATGCCTCTCCCGTGGCACACTGATTGCTAATGTTACAAGTCACGGACGCGAAAGAACACTTACCGAGGACAGCTCGATGCAGAAAACCACTGGCGCAGTTAACAATGCGGCAACCATGGAAAGCCCCAACCAGAACATGCGGCGCACTGCGTTGCTCTTGGCCGGCGCCATGCTGCTCGGGATTCTCTGGCAGGCCGGATTTGCCCAGGCCGCCAGGCTGAAAGACCTGGCCTCAGTGAAAGGGGTGCGGAGCAACCAGCTCGTGGGCTATGGCATCGTGGTCGGCTTAAATGGCACCGGCGACGGCAACAATGCCGGCTTTACCGGCCAGGGGCTCAGCAATATGCTCAACAATCTCGGAGTCAAGGTGAGCCCGGAAAGCACCAGGATGAAAAATATCGCTTCCGTCATGGTGACCGCCACCCTGCCGCCCTTTTTCAAGGCAGGCCAGAACCTCGACGTGACCATTTCTTCGGTGGGCGACGCCACCTCCCTCCAGGGCGGCACCCTGCTGGCCACCCCGCTCAAAGGGCTCGACAACAACGTCTATGCCATGGCCCAAGGGCCCATCAGCACCGGGGGCGGCCCGGACGACCGGCCGCCGTCTCAGCAGAAAAATCACCTGACCGTGGCCAGGATCAGCAACGGCGCCACCGTGGAGCGGGAAGTGCCCCTGAGCTTTGCCAACAAGGAGAGCATCACCATCAGCTTGGCCGCGCCGGATTTCACCACGATCTCCCTGATGAAAACCGCCATTGACACCTATCTGGGCGGCGCTTACGCCACTGCCCGGGACGGCGCCTCGGTGGAGGTCGCTGTCCCGCCGAAATACCGGGCCCAGGAGGTTGCCCTGCTGGCGGCCCTGGAAAACATCGAGATCAACCCGGAGCGGCGGGCCAAGGTGGTCCTGAATGAACGGACCGGCACCGTGGTCATGGGCGACAATGTCACCATCAGCCAGCTGGCCCTTTCCCACGGAAACCTGAGCCTGCGGGTCACTCCTCCACCCCAGTCCGGAGTCGCTCCGACCAGCGCCCAGCCTGACCCAGTCAGAATCGGTCAGAAGGTGGTAACCCTACCGCCGGGCGTCTCCCTTGGCGAGGTGGTGCGAGCCTTAAACTCCGTGGGCGTAGCCCCGCGCGAACTCATTGCCATTTTTCAAGCCATCAAGGCGGCAGGCGCCCTGCAGGCGGAACTGGAAATTATTTAAAGCTTAAGTTGAGCAGCTTGTCTGCTCAAACGAAACTTATACCCTCTGGGGGAAAGATGGATATTATCAGCGAAGCAACCGCCGGACTTAAGGGAACCACCCATTCTGCCGATACGCTGAAGCAGAAGAAACTCCGCGAAGCCTGCGCCGGCTTTGAGGCTCTGATGCTCAAGCAGATCCTGAGCCTGGCCCGCCAGAGCATTCCCAAAAGCGGCCTGATGGACGGCGGCTACGGCGAGGAAATGTTTCAGTCCATCCACGACGATCAGCTAGCCCAGAAAATGGCAGGCAGCAAAAGTGTCGGCTTTGGCGACATGCTCTACCGGCAATTGTCGCAAGCCCATGTCCCCCCGAGCCCAACGAGCAAGGAGAAATAAGCCATGATGCATCCACAAGCTACCGAACAACGCTCCCTGCCCGTCAAATTCTTCGAGGTTTTGGAACAGGAGGTCATTCTTTCCCAGGACATGCTCAGCATCTTGCACGAAGAACAAAAGGCCTTGGTGAGCATGGACATGCAGGCCCTCCTCCGTTTGAGCGCCAGCAAAGAAAACCGGCTTAGCCGCATTCAGGCCATGGATTCGCTGCTCGCCAACCTGACCAGCGAGATCCGTCCGAAAACCTCCGGCAAAGCCGCAAGCCTTGCCGCCCTCCTGCCCCTGCTCAATCGGGAAGACGGGAGCAAACTCGCCCAGTATCGAAAGATACTTACCAGGCTACGGGAAGAGATCCTCAAGCGCAATCTGATCAACAGGCACTTTGCCGCAGATGTAAAAACATACCTGAACGACGCCATTTCCCTTATCACCAGCGGCATAGCGGAGCGCCCCATGTACGGACTCACCGGCCTGAGCCGGAAGCCCTCGCTGAACCAGCCCTCTTTTATCAGCAGGGAGGTTTAACACATGGCCGGCATCTCCCATGTGCTGGGCATGGCCAAGGATGCCCTCCTTACCCACCAGCTTTCGATACAGGTGGCATCGCACAATATCGCCAACGTTGACACCCCTGGCTACACCAGACAATCGATGCAACTGGAAGCCCACAATGCGACCCCCATCAACGCCGGTTTGCTGGGCGGCGGGGTCAAGGGCACCAGCATCATGAGAAATTACGACCAGTTCATGGTGCAACGGCTGGCCAGCCAGGAATCCAATCTGGGCAGTCTGGAAGCACAGCAGGAAGCCATGCGCCTGGTGGAAACCGTATTCAATGAAGCGCCGGGCCTGGCGATCAACGATCTGATGAACCAGTTCTGGAGCAGTTGGCAGGACCTGGCCGACAACCCGGAGATCTCTGCGACCAGACAGTCGGTTATCCAGTCTTCCCAGTTGATCATCGATCAACTGCACAGCATGAACACAGAATTGATCCAAACCAAATTCGATATCGGATTAAGCCTGGATACGGCCATCGGAGACGTCAACTCCATTATCAGCCAGATCGCCGACCTCAACGTGCAGATCGCCGGGGCGGAATCAACGGCTAACCAGGCAAACGATCTGCGCGACAAAAGGGAAACCCTGATCCACGATCTCTCCAAGTTGCTGGATGTCTCTTTTTTCGAGGATAAAAACGGCGCCTTCAGCGTCCTCATGGCTGATGGTCATTCCCTGGTGGCAAGCGATCAAGCCGGCGAGGTTGACTGGGAGAATAACGAGCTCATCTGGGTGAACAAAGATAAAGGCGGAGGCGAAACACGCACGCCTATCGGCGGAGGGTCTGAGCTGGGCGGCAAAATCGGGGGCTGGCTCGAAGTGCGCAGCAATCTGGCCGAGGGCGACCCCGATAATTTTCTTGGCCGGTTGGACGCCTTTGCCAATTCTCTGATCCGCGAGATCAACCAGCAACATTCCCAAGGGGTCGGGCTTACCCTGTTTGGCAACGCCATGACCGGCGCGGAACAGGCAAAAGATGTCGCCCGCCTCACCACCACCGTGGACGCTATCACCGACACCACCACGATTCCCGCAGACAGCATCACTATCAACGACCGGAAGGTTGGGGAGATTCTGGGCGGCCCCGATCAAAACGGCCTGGCCATGACCAAGGCAGACAATGCCGTTACCGCCATCAACGCGGCGGAAACCGGGATCGAGGCACGGGTGACTACTCTGGTGGCAGGAGGGGCGGTAAGCGCCATGGCGGCTGCCCCAGCCAATGACGGGGAAACCCTCTCCCTGGACATCAACGGCATAACGGTTACCTATACAATCGACAATGACGGGGCAGGCCTCACGGACGACAGCACCGCCGCCGACCTTGCCGCCAATCTGGTCGCCGCCATCAATTCGGCCATCACTACCCATAACGGCCTGGCTACTACGACAAACCCTGTCACCATGGCGGCGGAAGTCGGCACCGGCGCCAACGGCGGTGCCCTCAACAGCATTATCTTCAAAAACATCAATGCAGGTGACGAATCAAATATCGTGATCAGCAATCTTGACTCCTCGGTACTCGGACTGGAAACATCCATGGGGCTAACTGCTGGCACCTACAGCGCCGACGCCACCCACAACACCGGCGAAATCACCCTGTTTTCCACCAGTTCTTTCACCCTTAATGCCGGAGTTAATGACTCCATCCTGGCCCAGCTTGGCCTTACCAGCGCTTCAGTTTCTACCTTTGATACCCAGTCAGGCGACGGCAACATCACCTTTGGCCCGGAAAACAACAACCAAGGGCCCTTGCTCAGCGGCTACGAATACTTTGATCAACTCGACACCACCGGCAGCTTCGACATCTGGATTTACAACAACGATGGCTCCCTGGCCATGTCCCAACCGGTGACAGTTTCCCTAAGCCGGGCCTACAGCCTGGAAGACGTCAAGAACATCATCCAGAAAACCCTCGACACGGCCACCAGTAGCAGCGGTTGGCTGATGGCCTCAACCTATGAAAATCGCCTGCGGCTAACCCCGGATGCCAACCACCAGTTCGCCTTTGCCAATGACACCTCCAATTTTCTCCAGGTTGCCGGGCTCAACACCTTTTTCTCCGGCAGCAAGGCAGCCGACATAGGCCTGAACAACAAGATTACAGAAAATCTTAATAACCTGGCTGCGGCCACTGTTGGCCCGCAGGGACAAATATTTCGTGGAGACAACACCAATTCTCTCACGATCACAGACACCCAGCACGATGAGAATATTACCTTCACCGATGGCACCCAAAACACCCTGGATGGTTTTTACAATATTCTGGTCGGCAAGGTTGCCAATACAACACGCACCATCAGCCACTCCTACGATTCCAGTGTGCTGGTCAACACACAGTTTAAAGAAATGCGCGATTCGGTTTCCGGCGTATCCCTGGATGAAGAAATGGCGAACCTGATCAAATACCAACAGGCCTACACCGCAGCCGCCCGCCTCATCACCATGTCAGACGAGATGCTCGATACCCTGCTTAATGCGGTGTAACAGGAGAAAGCCATGCGAATCACCATGCAGTCCCTCCATTACAATATCCTGACCAATCTCAATAAGCTCACCACGGATATGAATCGGATCAACAACCAGATTTCCTCCGGGAAACAAATGTCCACCATCTCCGATGATCCGGTAAAACTGGTGACCGCCCTTGGCCTAAGAAGCAGCCTCTCCCAGATCACCTCATACCAGGAGAATCTCAAGTTCGGCGACAAAACCATCACTGCCGCAGAAAACTCGCTCACTCAGATGAAGAATCTTGCCCTGCGGGCAAAGACCCTGGCCATTCAACAGGGAAACGCCACGGTTACCCCGGAAAATCGTGCCAGCGCCGCGCAAGAGGTTCGTAATCTCTGGGAACAGTCAATTATTCTGGGTAACAGCCAGGTGAACGGCAAATATATCTTCGGTGGCTACCGGACCACCGGATACACAACCGCCGAACCAGCGCCGTTTATCGCTGACAAGATCGACGGCTACCGCGTCAACGGCGGTGCCGTTGACGCCATGAACGAGCAGCTGACTACCAGCATGCCGGCCGGCGATATCGCCGTCGGCGATCTTACCGTCAACGGCACGGCCACCACCCTCGCCATAACCGATGATGCGGGCCAGGTCGCCGGTCTGTACATGGGCAAGGCCGTAGAGGCGAAAGCTGCTATCGAGGCGGCCGACCCGGCCGTAATCGTCAGTCTGACCACCCTCTATGCTGGAGCGGCCGCCACCCCCGAAGGCGGCAACGGCGGCGAAACCATAACCCAGTCGATCAACGGCGTTGGTTTCAGCGTGGTCGTGCCGGACGGCGCAACAGCAAACGACATTGCCACCCTGACCGCAGCCGCCATCAACGGGATATCCGGTCAAAGCGGAGTAGAGGCAAGGGTCGGCAACGACAGCAACGGCGGGGTGGGCGATTCCATCGTTCTTTACAATGCCAGGCCCGGCGATGAAACGAATATCGTTGTGGGCGCCCAGGTCAACATCAACGCCGACACCGGGCTTGCGGCAGGGACATACAGCGCCGACGCCACCCACAACACCGGCGAGATATCGCTTTCCTCGACCATGTCCTTCACCCTCACAAGCCCCAACCACGCAGACGACACCATCCTGGCTAATCTTGGCATGGACGGCGGCGCTCAAGGCTTTGCCGATGTGGCCGGGGATGGGACCGTCCGCTACGGTTCAGCCATGGCTACCGGAGATCTAACCATTAACGGCACCGCCATTGCGGCCACGGCCGTTGATGGCCTTTCCACGATCTATGCCGATGCCTCGGCCGCAGCCAAAGCCAAGGCCATCAACGATCTGGCTGACACCACCAACGTCAGTGCTGAGGTCACCCCGGCCTACCACACCGCCGCGGGCTCGGCCATCGCGGGCAGCTTGCGCTCTGGCGATCTGCTCATCAACGGCGTGGATATCTTTGACGGCACCCCGGTTGCAACCAATGCCGATCCCTCCACGGTCATTGCCCAGGATACAGACAACACTATCATCAATGCGATCAACGCCAAATCCGACAGCACCGGCATTGTCGCCACCAGAAACAGCGCCGGCATTATCACCCTGGCCGCCCGGGATGGCCGCAACCTGCATATCCAGACCTCAGCCAACGGGGAAAATATTACCAGCCTGAACGGCGCAGCGGTCGATACCCCGGCAAGCGTTGTCTATTTCGGCACGGTTCAGCTGACCTCAGACCAGCAGTTTTTTGTGGAAACAACTCCCCTAGGCGGACTTTACGAACCGGGTCTGGAGGCTCTTGGTCTCGCTGGGGGCGCGGTATTCACCGGCGAAACCAATGACGTGGCTGCTGATGGCCAACTCCAGGTAGTCACTATCCAGAAAAAAGACGGCAACGTCCGCTATGCCGGTGATCCAGATCATAATCTGGCAGTCAAGGTCGGCAAGGGAAGCGCCCTGGAGGTAGGCAAAAACGGGAAATCGGCTGTTATGGACACCGGGATTTTTTCGACGCTCAAGCAGTTTGAAGAGGCTCTGCTCGGGCAAAAATTCAGCACCGTCACCGGCGTTCACAAGGCCACGGACATCACCGCCAAGCTTGACAGCGGCAATACCGGTCTTGAGCAGCAATTCGAATCCTTCGCCAACGGCACCATCTCCATAACGGTGACTGATCATTCCTATTATCCGCCCAGAGATTTAACCATAGATGTCGGGGTGGATACCGCCTCAGACAGCCCTGCCACCATTGCCGCAAAGATCAACGGCATCCCGGGGATGACAGCAGCCTGGAACGCCGACGGCGCCCTGAAACTGGAAACCAGCGATCCAGAACGGTACTCCTTTGCTTACAATGACACCAGTGGCTTTCTCGACATGTCTGGTATCACCTATGATCAGATGCAGATTCAGAGCATTGATAAGGCCATTGCTGATTTAGATACGGTTATGGAAAATCTGACCACCCAGATCTCCGACTTTGGCGCCCGGGCAAACCGGATCATTGTCCAACAGGAGATTTATACAAAGCTTGAACTCTCCACCCAGGAAAGTCTTTCCGAAAAAGAAGACATCGATATTACCAAGGCCTTGATGGAATTCAAAGACAAGCAACTGGCCTATGAAGCGGCCTTGGCGGCTGCCGCCAAAACCATGCAGCTGAGCTTGATGGACTTCCTCAGGTAGCCCCATTGTTTTTTAAACGTTCAGGGAAGAGCGTGCTTCATTATAAACCAAGCCAGGGAGGGCGAAAAAATGCTGATTCTTGCCAGAAAACCAGGGGAGGCCATTGCCATCGGCGATGGAATTAAAATCAGGGTTCTGGAGATAAAAGGAGGCCAGGTAAAGATCGGAGTGGAAGCCCCGGCCGAGGTCATGGTTCACCGGGAAGAAATCTACCTCCGTATCGTGGAGGAAAACATCCGGGCGGCAGCAGAGGCCCCGGCCGACCTCTCCTCCCTTGCCACTGTTTTTAAAAATAAAGGGTAACTATCCAGCAGCACCGAATCTGCGTTGTTATCAGCCTGCTCATGGGCACCAGCACACTTCGCCGGCTTCTGCCTAGCAGCTACGGCACTGCTGAATAGTTACGGTTTTGGTTGTTTTTGTTCGTTTCCGGCCTTGAGCTGGATAGTTACAATAAAGACAATTAGACGAAGGGAAGCAGGTGCATAACCCAACTACTACACCGCCCTATAACCTATAACCCCCCAATGGAGAAAAGGATAATGCAAGCCATGGCCCAAACAATCTGCCCTAAAAACAAGAAACAAGAGGAAATCACGGTTTCCACCAGCCGTTTTGGCGAACTGTCAATCGATCCTGAGAAGATCATCACCATGACCTCTCCTTTTCTGGGATTCCCTGGATCAACACGATTCTTTATCAAGCCGCACGGGAAAAAATCGCCATTTTTCTGGCTTCAGTCTTTGGACGAACCCAAACTCGCTTTTGTGTGCATTCCGGCGGCCATCCTGGTTCCGCAATACCAGCCGGAAATCTCCGGCCTGATCCGGCAGGAACTGCAAGTCTCACCGGAACAAGGGTTGGAAATCCTGCTGGTCCTGACCATCCCCAAAGAAAACCTCGAAGGGATGACGGCAAACCTGATGGGTCCGGTGGCGATCAATCCCCAGAGACATCTGGCCAAACAGGTATTACAGGATCCCGTACACTACGATGCCTGTTGGCCCGTTTTCACCAAGGACCCTGCGGCATAACCGGGTGATGCGACAACGACAAGGCATCCAGGCAAAGAACAGAAAGACTATGCCAAAGATTTATTTAGGGGCAACCACTACATTGCCAGCCATTTTGATAGTGCCGAAAAAGCAACAACCCCGGCCGAAGCCGGGGTTGTTTTATCAGTTGGGAGAAAACGGGGGATGACACAAAGAGCCAGAGGACGCTATCAGGCCAAGGTTTCAGAGAGGAGATCAACCATCATTTTATCGGCAAGCCGGGCAGGATCAATCTTGTATTCGCCACGAGCAATCTCTTCCTTAAGCGCCTTAACCCTGTCCGCCCGAACTTCCGGGGTCTGGGCCAGAATATCCCGGACCTTCTGCACCTCCAGGGAACCAGAGGAGAGCACCACCCTATCCGTTGGCAAAGCAGTCTTGTCAGTCGCAGAAACAACAGAGCCTTCCGGCTTCTTAACCTGGACCTTTTCTGTCTTGAGCGAAGGAAAAATGCCTGTTAGTTTCATAATCAGATCCTTACTGCCTTACATACAGGTTGTTTGCCGCCACACATGATGGTGAAAGCGCAAAAACACCTTTCCCACCCGGCACTTTTATACCTTTACAGTTATCATATCGGACTTTTGATTACAAACTTAAAATAAAAAAACCTCCCCCCAAAAAACCCAGCCTGATTCCAACAAAGCTCCATCAACCACGCCGATTGCGGAAACCTTGAAAAATTCGGCGGATGCGGGACGTTATTGCCAAACCATAACCAGGCTGGTAGTATCGTGTCCCATGAGCCAGCCAGAACCCGTTTACCTCATCGACGCCAGCGCCTATATCTACCGGGCCTACCACGCCATCGCCCCCCTTACCAACAAGAGCGGCCTGCCCACCCATGCGGTGTACGGCTTCACCAATATCCTGCTCCGGGTTCTGCGGGAAAAAGCGCCCAAATTTATCGGTATCGCTTTTGATGTGCGCGGCCCTAATTTTCGGCATAAAATGTACCAGCCCTACAAGGCAAACCGCCCGTCCATGCCCGACGACCTTGCCTGCCAGATTCCCTACATCAAGGAGATCGTCGCGGCCCACAACTTCGTCTGCCTGGAGCGCCAAGGCTACGAAGCCGACGATCTGCTCGCCTCCGCGGCCAGAAAATTTGCGGCCCAGGGTCACCCGGTAATCCTGGTCTCCGGAGACAAGGATCTTTTGCAGCTGGTTTCAGAACACATCACCCTCTGGGACCCCATGCGCGATGTGTTCATGGATCCAACCGCAGTAAAGAAAAAATACAATATCCCGCCGGACCGGCTCCTTGATTTTTTTGCCCTGATGGGCGACAGCTCGGACAACGTGCCGGGCGTGGCAAGCATCGGCCCAAAAACCGCGGAAAAGCTCATAAATCAATATGGTTCACTGGAAGGAATCTATCAGAATATCGAAACGGTCCCCCAGGCAAAACTTAAGGAAAAACTGCTGGCCAACAGGGAGAACGCTTTTCTCTCCCGCAAACTCATCGCCCTGCAAGAAGATCTTGCCACCCCGGAACTGCAAGAATACGCGATTCCTGAAGCAGACGAGGAAAAACTTCAAGAACTGTACACCGTTCTCGATTTCAGCCGGTTGCTGAAGACCCCGACCTCTGCTGCCGTTGCCCTGGAGACCAAGGGATTTGAGCTGATCACCACGGAAAGCCAGCTCCAGGATCTCTGTCAGCATCTGGCCAAAGCCCCTTTTCTGGTGCTGGACACGGAAACCACCTCCCTGGACCCGCTGGTGGCCGAGCTGGTTGGCCTCTCGCTCTGCGCCGCCGCCGAAAGGGCCTACTATCTCCCCCTCGGCCACCGGGACAGTGACGGAAACCTCGTAGCCGACCAGCTGCCCCTGTCTTTGCTCCAGAAAAATCTGAGCCCGCTTTTTTCCGACCCCCACCTGCCCAAACTCGGCCACAACCTCAAATTCGATCTGCCCATCCTGGAAAATCATGGCCTCCACCTCTCCGGCCCCCTGTGGGACACCATGATCGCCTCGTACCTCCTCGACCCTTCCCGCCGTTCCCAGAAGCTGGACGATCTGTGTCTGGAGATGCTGGGCAAGCGGCTGACCAGCTTCGGCGAGGTTACCGGCGGCGACAAGCGACCCAACAGCTTCGCCTATGTGACGCCGGCGGCGGCCAAGGATTATTCCTGTGAGGACGTGGCAGGGGCCTTCCTCCTCTGGCAGCAGTTCCGGCCCCAGCTCGAACAGCTTGGCCTCTGGGAGCTTTTCTCCGGTTTGGAAATGGAGCTGGTCCCCATCTTGGTGCAGATGGAACAGACCGGCATTACCGTCGACCAGGCTCTGCTGCACCGGTTGTCCGAGGATTTCGGACGGCAGCTGACGGAGCTGGAAAAGACCATTTATGGTCTGGCCGGGGAGGAATTCAACATCAACTCCACCCGCCAGCTCGGGGAGATCCTCTTTACTAAACTGGGGTTGGCCCAGGGCCGCAAAACCAAGACCGGCTATTCCACCGATGTCAAGGTTCTGGAAGGGTTGGCCAGACAGCACGATCTGCCTGCGGCGATCATGGCCCACCGGAACTTAAGCAAGCTCAAAAACACCTATGTGGATAAACTGCCGGACCTCATTCACCCCAAAACCGGCCGGGTCCACACCTCCTTCAACCAGACGGTCACCGCCACCGGCCGGTTGAGCAGCAGTAACCCGAATTTACAGAACATTCCGATCCGCACCCCCGAGGGACAAAAGATCCGCGCCGCTTTCGTAGCTGCGCCGGGCCAACTTTTTTTATCGGCTGATTATTCACAGATAGATCTGCGGGTCATGGCTCATTATGCCCAGGATCCGGCTTTGCTGGCCGCCTTCCGCGCCGGCCAGGACGTGCACAGCCAGACCGCCGCCGAAATCTTCCGGATCAATCCGGCTTTTATCTCGCCGGAGATGCGGCGGGTGGCCAAAACCATCAACTTCGGGATCATCTACGGAATAAGCGCCTTTGGCCTTGCCGCCCAGCTCAACCTTAGCCGCAAGGAGGCTGGGACCTTTATCGAACGCTACTTCGCCCACTATGCAGGGGTGAAGCGTTTCATGGAGGAAATTGTCGAGAAGGCAAGGAAGGACGGCTTTGTCACCACCCTGCTCAACCGGCGCAGGCTGCTGCCCGACATTAACAGCAGCAACAAGGTCAGCCGCGAATTCGCCGAGCGCACCGCAATCAACACTCCCATCCAAGGCACGGCCGCCGACATCATCAAGCTGGCCACCATTGCCGCCACCCACCGCCTCAGCGAGCAGGGATTTAGCGCCAAGCTTTTGCTCCAGATCCATGACGAGCTGGTCTTTGAGGTTCCAGCCGTGGAAATCGAGGCGACCGGAGCCGTGGTCAAGGAAGCCATGGAAGGGGTCATGCGCCTTGACGTACCCCTGGTGGTGAACACGGTGGTGGGAGAAAACCTGGCCAAGGTGTGAGGGTAAGCAATCACAGGGCACCACATGTTGTCGGCACTTCTGCCGACGATTGACAGCGGCGATCGGTCCGACTCACGTACAAAAGTACGCATCGCCGTCCCGCTTGCCGCAACCTGCACCACCCTGTGACCGCTTTTAGCTGAGTTGAGCAGCTTGCCTGCTCAAAACGAAACTTATACCCGAAGGGTGATTCCGTGGTTATTTGACCTTTGTGGGTTAACCCCGTGATCGGTTACGTGTGAGGGAATTGTTACGGGACAAGGGATACGGCCCATAATCAAACTCCGGCGAAATTCGATTGACGGCCCTGCGGAAAAAAATTAGGATAACGCCCTGAATTTCAAACAAAACAGTCTTCTCATTTTTACACGGGTGACACATGCTAAACCTTATACGCAGCAAGGCCCAATCGATCTATATCCAGGCCACCATCCTGATCATCGTCCTGGTCTTTGTTTTCTGGGGGGTGGGGACAAGCCAGAAAGGCGGCCCCGATGTCATTGCCACGGTTAATGACCAGAGCATTTCCTCACAGCAGTATCAACAAAACTATAACCAGACCATTAGTCGTTACCAGGAACAGTTCAACGGAGCTCTACCCCCGGAAATTCTCGAAGCCCTGAACCTGAAGCAGCAGGTGCTGACCCAGATGATCCAGAAAATGGTCATGCAGCAAGGCGCCAAGGAAGCAGGACTGATAGTGGCCGGCGATGAGGTGCGCGAGGTTATCCAGGGCATGGATGCCTTCCGGGAAGAAGGCATCTTCAAGCTCGACCGCTACAAGACGCTGCTGGCCTCCTCACGGATGACCACGACTGATTTTGAAAACAATGTGCGCAATGACCTTATGCAAGACAAGATTCTTGCCCATCTGAACCGGTTCGCCCGAGTGTCCGACAGCGAACTCAAAGACCGTTTTGCCTTTGATAACGACCAACTCAAGCTCGAATATGTCGCCTTAAGCGCGGAAAACTTCCGGGGTAAAGGCCCGGTTGCCGATGAAGCGCTGAATCCTTTTTTTGCAAGCCGCAAGCAAGCCTATCTGGCTGAACCGCAGGCCAAGCTCAGATACCTGACCTTTCTTAATGGCCAGGCCCAGTCCAGCGATCAGTTAAGCAATCAGGAGATTGAGCAGTACTACAAAATGAACCTCGACCGGTTTTCCGCCCCCGAACAGCGCCAGGCCCGGCATATCCTGCTTCGGGCGGCCGCCAAGGACAGCGCCGAACTGCAAGCAACAAGGCGTAAAAAACTGGAGACCATCCTGGCGCTGGCCAGGGAGGGCAAGGATTTTGGCCAACTAGCCAGGGAGCATTCCGAGGATTCGACCGGGAAAAACAGCGGCGACCTGGGTTTCTTCAGCAAAGGCCAGGTAGTTCCCCCCTTTGCCGAGGCTGTCTTTGCTCTCAAGGAAGGGGAAATCAGCGGTATAGTGGAAACCCAGTTCGGCCTCCATCTCATCAAGCTTGAGAAAATCAAACCGGCAACGACAAGCAGCCTTGCCCAGGCGCGGGAACAGATCATCACCGAAATCAAGGCCAAGCGCAGCAAGGACCTGACTTTCCAGCTGGCAAACCAGGCCTACGAGGGGATTATCCAGGCCGGCAGCCTGGATAAATATGCAGCCAGCACGTCCATGCAGGTGCAAACCACCGATTTCTTTACTCAGACCAGTCCGTCTCCGGCTCTGGCAGGCCAGCCGGACCTGCTGAAAACCATCTTCGGCCTGAAAAAAGGCGAACTTAGCTCGCTGCTTGAGATTAAAGGCGGCTACGCCGTCTTCTATGTTGACGAGGTAAAGGAACCACAGGTTCCGCCGTTGGCTGAAATCCGCGCCAGGGTGGAAAAGGATTTTCTTGACGATCAGGCAAAATCACGAGCCAAGGAAGGTGCCTCGGCCATGCTGGCCCAGGCAAAAAAGGAAGGCTCTCTTGTCGCCGCGGCGGAGAAGACCAAGAATCGCGTTCTGGAAACCTCCTTTTTCGCGAGAAGCCAGCAGGAGACCAGCGGCCTGCCGGCTCCAATTGCCGCCCAAGGCCTGAAACTCAGCGCCGCCTCACCCTATGCCAAAGAGATCGCAGAGAACGACGGCATCTTCTATGTACTCCATTTCAAGGAAGAAAAACCGGCAAACGAAGAGACTTTTGCCGACCAGAAAGATGCGCTCCGGAAAATATTGGCCCAGGAGAAGCAGCTGCAGGTCATGGACGCCTGGGTCGCTTATCTGCAAAGCCGGGCCAAGATCACCACCGACAAAAAATTTATGGAGTAAGCTGATAGCTGTAAGCTGATAGCTGTAAGCTGATAGCTGTAAGCTGATAGCTGTAAGCTGATAGCTGTAAGCTGATAGCTGTAAGCTGTTAATCGGGCGCCTCTTTTCGCCAGCTCTTTTCCTTGTGCTGCATGAGTCGCACGATGTTGTCTCTGTGCTTGACCCAGATCAACACCCCGATTGCCAAAGCCAGCAATGATTTGCTCAGCGATCCGGTCATCAGCCAGACCAAACCCGGCATCATCAGGGCGGCAGTGAGCGAGCCCAGAGAAACATAGCCCCAGTTGTAGACCACTCCAACAAAAATCAACAGGTCGATAAGCGCTGCTGCCGGCGCGAGATAGAGAAAAATGCCCAACGCCGTCGCCACGCCTTTACCGCCCCGAAAACTCAGGTACAGCGGGTAGAGATGCCCCAGAAAAGCCGCGCCGCCGCAGAGCGCCACCCAGAGTTCCCGTTGGCTGCCATCCTTCAGCAGCCAAGCCGCCGCCAACATTGGCAGGATGGCCTTGAGCGCATCGAAGATCAGAGTAAGCCCCCCGAGCTTTTTGCCGACCAGGCGGGCAACATTGGTGGCGCCGATGTTGCCGCTGCCCCCGGCCCGCACGTCAACACCCGCCACCCTCCCCAAGACCAGACCGAAAGGTATTGAGCCGACGAGATACGAGCCGATAACCAAGAGATATTCCATACGCCCCTGCCGTAAGCGATCACATGGCACCACATCTTGCGGCGATCGGTCCGGCTCACGTACAAAAGTACGCATCGCCGGCCCGCTTGCCGCAACCTGCGGCACCCTGTGGTCGCTTATTCCGTGGTTATTTGACCTTTGTGGGGTTGCCCCGTGATCGGGTACCCCCTGCAAAATTATAAAGAATGGGAAAAGATGCCTGATGCGCCGGTAACTCTAAACCGCCAGAGGACATTTTTCATGCTTATTTTGTAGCTGTTCAGCAGTAAATATTCTGCTTTCACCTGCCCCCGCGCCCTGCGGCAGAAAAAAGCAAGCCGGACAAAAATTATCTTTCTTCTTGATTTAAGTCAACGCCGGGGAGGATAATTATTCGTATAGTCTCATCAACAAGCGGGCCAATAGAGTTTGTTCCATCTTGCCGAACTCGCATAAATGGAAAAAAACCACAGGTCCGCAGCACAAATTCCCCGAGTTCCAAAGAAATCGCCGTTGAAATCGCGGCTTGTGGCGATTTCAGCAACCTTTACTCACAACCAAGGAGAACCGACATGTTTTGCAATCAATGTGAACAAACCGCCAAAGGAACCGGATGCACCGTTATGGGTGCCTGTGGAAAAAACGAAGCCGTGTCTGGCCTCGAAGACTTGCTGACCCATGCAGTCCAGGGCCTGAGCATCGTGGCCGCCGCCGGCCGCAAAGTCGGGGTTGTTGACCACGCCATCGACCGCTTCACCTGTGAGGCGATTTTTTCCTGCCTCACCAATGTGGATTTTGACCCGAGCCGCTTTGAGCCCCTGATTCGCAAGGCCGTCGAGCTCCGCGAATCCTTAAAGAAACAGGTTCTGGCTGCGAGCGGCAAGATCGAGTCCTCCGCCCCGGCCGCCACCTTTACCCCGGCTGACTCCCTAGTCGGTCTGGAAGCACAGGGCGCGGCCCTGAACTTCATCAATACCCTGGACGCCAACCCGGACCTGCAATCCTTGAAGCAGATCACCATGTACGGTCTGCGCGGTCTTGCCGCCTACGCCGACCACGCCGCCATCCTCGGCCAGGAAGACGAAACGGTTTACGCCTACATTCATGAGGCCATGGCTGAGCTGACCCGCAAGGATCTCGGCCTTGACCAACTGGTAGGCCTTGCCCTGAAGTGCGGACAGGTAAACCTCCGGGCCATGGAGCTGCTCGATGCGGGCAACACCGGCACTTACGGCCATCCGGTCCCCACCCCGGTGCCGCTCGGACATATCCCCGGCAAGTGCATCCTGGTCACCGGCCATGATCTCAAGGATCTGGACATGCTCCTGGAGCAGACCAAGGGCAAGGGGATCAACATCTACACCCATGGCGAGATGCTGCCCTGCCACGGCTATCCGGAGCTGAAAAAGCACAGCCATTTTTACGGCCACTTCGGCACGGCCTGGCAGAACCAGCAGAAGGAGATGCCGGAATTTCCGGGAGCCATCCTCTTTACCACCAACTGCATCCAGAAGCCGAAAGACTCTTACAAGGATAACGTCTTCACCACCGGCCTGGTCGGCTGGCCCGATGTGGCCCATATCGGCGCGGACAAGGATTTCAGCCCGGTCATCAACCGAGCCCTGGCCCTGCCCGGTTTTACCGATACCGCGGACAACGGCACCGTCCTCGTCGGCTTTGCCAGAAACACCGTCCTGGGGGTAGCCGACAAGGTCATCGCGGCGGTAAAATCCAAGGCCATCCGCCACTTCTTCCTGGTGGGCGGCTGCGACGGCGCCAAGCCCGGCCGCAACTACTACACCGAACTGGTGGAACAGATCCCGGCGGACTGCATGGTGCTGACCCTGGCCTGCGGCAAGTTCCGCTTTTTCGACAAAAAACTGGGCGACATAGGCGGCATTCCGCGTCTGCTCGACGTAGGCCAGTGCAACGATGCCTACTCGGCCATCCAGATAGCCGTGGCCCTGGCCGGGGCCTTCGAATGCGGGGTCAATGACCTGCCGCTCTCCCTGGTTCTCTCCTGGTACGAGCAGAAGGCGGTGGTCATCCTTCTAACCCTGCTGAGCCTGGGAATCAAGGACATCCGTCTCGGACCCACCCTGCCCGCCTTCATCACCCCCAACGTGCTGAATGTGCTGGTGGAAAACTTCGCTATCAAGCCGGTAACCACCCCGGCCGAGGATCTGAAAGCCATCCTCGGATAAAGGGATTTTAGCTGTCAGCGATCAGCCTTCCGTCTGGGCTGGTCGCTGACGGATTGAACACAAAAAGGACAACGATCATGCAATGCCCGGGCCAGGACAGCCGCTACTGGGACGCCAACGCCGTATTCGAGGCAACCTGCCCGAAATGCGGCAGCAGCATCGAATTCTTCAAGGACGACTCCGCCCGCAAATGCGGCAAGTGCGGCACCAGGATGCTCAACCCCAACAACGACTTCGGCTGCGCCTCTTACTGTCCCTATGCCGAACAGTGCCTGGGCTCGCTGCCTCCGGAGCTGCTGGCCAAGAAGCAGGAAGTGCTCAAGGAGAGGGTCGCGGTGGAGATGAAACGCTATTTTGGCGACGACTTCCGCCGTATCGGCCATGCCGGCCGGGTGGCCCGCCATGCCATGGAGATAGCCGCCAAGGAGGAGTGCAACCCGGCGGTCGTTGAGATCACCGCCTACCTCCACGACATCGGCATCAAGGAAGCGGAACGCAAGTACCACAGTTCGTCGCCCAAATACCAGCATGTCGATGGGCCGCCGGTAGCCCGGGAGATTCTCACCGCCCTCGGTGCGCCGCAGCCGCTCATCGACGAGGTCTGCGACATCATCGGCCATCATCATCTGCCGAGACCGGAAGAGACCATGAACTTCAAGGTTCTTTACGATGCGGACCTGATTACCAACCTGGAAGAAAAACAGAAAGATGCCCCCTCCCCCGCGGAGCATCTACAAAAAATCATCGACCGCTCCTTTCTTACCAAGGCAGGAGCCGCCCTGGCCGGCAAGGTGCTGCTTAAGGGCTAACGGAGTAACCGATCACGGGGCAACCCCACAAAGGTAAAATAACCACGGAATAAGCGGCCACAGGGTGCCGCAGGGTGCGGCAAGCGGGACGACGATGCGTACTTTTGTACGTAAGCCGGACCGATCGCCGCAAGATGTGGTGCCCTTTGATCGCTTACCTAACGGAGACTACGCCATGAAGATAATGCGAAAGATCATCGAGATAGACGAAAACCTCTGCAACGGCTGCGGCCAGTGCATTATTTCCTGCGCGGAAGGCGCCCTGCAAATCGTGAACGGCAAGGCCCGGATGCTGGCGGAAAAATATTGCGACGGCCTGGGCGCCTGCCTGGGCGAATGCCCCACCGGCGCCCTGCGCATCATCGAGCGAGAGGCGGACGATTTTGACGAAGAGGCAGTAGAAGAGCTGCTCAAAGGCAGAGGCGAGACAAACAAGCACCCGGCCCCGCCCGTTGGCGGCTGCCCTTCGGCCAGATTACAGACCTTTGTCCCGGCCAGCCCCTGCCAGTCAGCCAATGCGCCAATTTTTCTCGGCGCGGCCGGCGGGTCCGCCCTGAGCCACTGGCCGGTGCAGGTCCGCCTGGTGCCGCCCACCGCGCCCTTTCTCAAAGGCGCCGACCTCCTGATCGCGGCCGACTGCGTGCCCGTGGCCTATCCGGACTTTCACCGCGAACTCCTGAGCGGCAAGGTGGTCATGCTGGGCTGTCCGAAATTCGACGAGGTGGAAAGCGCCATCCAGAAGTTCACGGAAATCTTTACCGTAGCCGGGATCAAAAGCATCACCATGGCCATCATGGAGGTGCCCTGTTGCGGCAACATGCGCCACATTGTTTCCCAGGCCCTTGCCCGCTCCGGCCAGACCATTCCCGTGCGGGAAGTGGTGATCTCCACCCGCGGGGAGCTTCTCCGCCAGGGGGAGATGCCCTCTTGAATCCCGTTAAACCTGCAGGTTATTGGCCTTGGTGAACGGTTACGAATCACAGGAGCCGCCGACCGACATTTCCCCTTTTGTTTCCCTGGGAAAAAGAGTAGATATAAATCTATTTCGGTAAACGATTACAGACTGTGCCGGCGGCATCCCTTCATCCAGGAGAAACCCATGCAAATCATGAAATCCATGGCGGCAAAAGCCCGTCTTCTCACCTTCGCCATTGTCATCTTCGGCTTAATGACCGGGGCGGCCCAGGCCGCCACCAAGATGCCCAACTTCACCCTGCCTTCGGTGAAGGACGGGGCCATGGTCAAGGCCAGTGCCTACCAGGGCCAGGCGATGCTGATCAACTTCTTCGCCACCTGGTGCCCTCCCTGCCGCAAGGAAATTCCCTCGCTCATCCAGCTCCAAAAAGAATACGGGCCAAAAGGTTTCACCGTGATCGGCATTTCGACCGACCAGGGAGGGGCAGGATTGGTCGACAAATTCGCCAAAAAAATGGAGATCAACTATCCTGTTCTGCTGAGCGATTCGGAAACCCCTTCTGCCTTCGGAGGCATCATCGGAATTCCCACCTCGTTCCTGGTTAACCGGGAAGGCAACATAGTCAAGCGTTACGAGGGCTATGTCGACCGCCAGACCCTGGTTAATGACCTCAAAGCCATCCTGAAGTAAAACGCATGGCATGCTGAAAGACCATATCGGAACAGAGGCGGTTATACACGGGCAACAATGGGGCTCGTTACACAACGGCTACTTTGCCGATCCCATAATTGCGCGACCTTTACTCAACGCCGTCATCGACGTTCTGACGCATTCGCCTGCGGATGTTATCGTGGATCTGGGCGGGGGGACGGGCTTCCTGCTATCCCAGCTTGCTGCGCACGACATCGGCCCTGCCCTGACACTTAAGAACATTGACTGCTCGAAAGCACAACTTGCCCTGACAGATACCGCCGGCATTTCTCCCGTCCATAAGTCCCTTGAAGATTTCAAGCGCATCGATGTCGCCGCCGCAGGCCAACGACTGTTCCTGATGATGCGGTCAGTTCTGCACTACGTCGGCGAAAATGGTTTACACCCCTTCCTGCGCCATATCCGCGCTCAGGCACAGGAAGGCGAGTTTTTCGTGCATCAAACTGCATCCTTTGACAACAAGGACGATGCAGCATGCCTCAATGCACTTTACAACTACTTGCACACGGCAAAATGGTATCCCATGACCAACGAGTTGACAAGATCCTTGGCCGACTCCGGCTGGCGGGTAACTAACACCATGGCGGCCCCTACCCTGCTTCTAACCTCGGATGATCTTGCTCTGCGGTATGCCTTGGACGCAACTTACCTGGCGCACATCCGCGACAAGATGGCAAGAGAGTTTGGTGCGAAGAACCAAGTGTTTAGCCTGACACCGTCCGGATTCCACGCCTACTTGCCCTACCGTATTTTCACGTGTGTTGCGTCCCTTTCCCCGTAAGCGATCACAGGGTAAGCCCCAAAACGGGGAAAGCCACAGAACAAGCGGTCACAGGGTGCCGCAGGTTGCGGCAAGCGGGACGGCGATGCGTACTTTTGTACGTGAGCCGGACTGATCGCCGCAAGATGTGGTGCCCTGTGATCGCTTACCTTTCCCCCCTTGACAATCCATTTATTGTGGTGTAATGCAGTGAGTCGCTAAATTCGCCTTGTACGGTTGAAATTTCTCGCTATAATCATTAGCTTTAACCCTGATTCCCAGGCGCATATTTTTTCAATAAGCGCAAGAACGCTGGCGGTGCTTCGCTTATTATGAAGCCATCATTATATAATGCAAAGGAGTGACACATGTGTCGGTTAGCCATGAAAACCGCAAGTGAGCCTTTCTCCCCTTTCTCGGTCCTGCAGGCCATGGAAGCCATGCAGGAAGGGTATGACGGCAGCGGCCTCGGTCTGCTGCTCCGGGGCCTCACATTTGCGGACTACAAATACAACGCCTCAGATCCGATCCTCTCGGGCATCGCTCACACCGAAGAGGCGCTTGCTCGCTTGGATCATATTATGGATAAGGCGGGATTTACCCTCAAGTACGATCACGAATTTGAGGTGAAAAAAGCGATGATCGAAGCCCAGGACCGGCACAAATACATCCTTCGGGTTTACAAATTGCCGGCCGCCTGGAGCAAGCTTGCCGCCGAACAGGTGGAATACGAACTGATGCTGACCCGCCTTGCCCTGCGCGCCGACGGCGAGGCGCATGGCAACGACCTCACCGCCTTTTCCCTGTGGCCGGATGTGGCGATGATCAAGGAAGTTGGCTGGCCCCTTGAGATCGGCCTGGCCCTCGGCCTGGACGCCGGCCGGATCCTCAGCCGGATCTGCATGGCCCAGGGCCGCCAGAACACCAACTACGGCATCAACCTCTATGCCTGCCACCCCTTCTTCATCCAGGGGGTCGCCACCATGACCAACGGCGAAAACACCGCTTTTATTCCCATCAAAGACTGGCTCACCGGCCGGTCCTATCCCGGCTACATCGGCTACCAGTCCGATTCCGAGGTCTTCGCCCACATTCTCCACTATGTGACCAAAAAGCTCAAACTTCCGCTTTCGGCCTACAAGCATGTGATCACCCCGCTCAAGAACGAAGAGCTGGCCAGGCACCCCCAGGGCGATTTCCTCCGCGGCCTGCGGGACGCCTGCCGCCGCCTGATCATCGACGGCCCCAACGCGGTGATCGGCACCCTGCCCGACGAAACCTCCCTGCTGGTCATGGACGCCAAGAAGATGCGCCCCGCCACGGTGGGCGGCAAGCCCGGCGAGTGGGCCATTGCCTCGGAGATGTGCGGGGTTGACGCCATGATCCCCGACCGGGATCGCAGCAAGGATTTCCAGCCCATGCGGGAACACACCGTTATTATTCCTCCAGACAGACAGGAGTTGCAGATATGGTCTCAGTTCGATCAATTGTCAATACCCCAAGCAGCCTGACCCCCAACGATCTTCCCTGGATCATCGAGCACCGCGAAGAACGCTGTACCCTGTGCGGCCGGTGTGCCGCGGTCTGCCCGGTTGGCACCCTGAATCTGAAGTACATGCGCAAGCGCATGCCTCAGCTGGTGCTTTCCGCTACGGAACGGGGCAGCTCGTACAAGACCTTTGTCGGAATTCGCCAGTCCACCGAGATCGGCAAGCGCTGCATCGGTTGCGGCACCTGCTCCCTGGTCTGCCCCAACGAGGCGATCCAGCCGTTGCAGAACCCCGGCCGCGACCGCTTCCGTTTTGTCAACAACCAGCAGGGCGAACCGGCCAAGCGCGGCGGCCGCCGCAACGTCCCGGGTGCGAGCCTGCTCGACCGGATCATCTTCGACCGGATCTCCATGCTCACCGATCCGGCTCTCGATGCGGGCCGCCACGAATTTTCCTTAAACACCCTGCTCGGCCGAGTGCTGCCGCCTGAGGAATATGTCCGGAGGAAGCTCTCCGGGGAATGGATTCCGCCGGTCCGGGAGATCTTTCCCTTTATCATCGGCTCCATGTCCTTTGGCGCCCTTTCGCCCAACATGTGGCTGGGCTTGCTTCAGGGCGTGGCATATTGCAACGAGGTTCTGGGCATTCCCGTGGTCATGGCCACCGGCGAGGGCGGCTGCCCGCCCTGGGTTCTACGCAGCCCCTTTCTCAAATACATCATCCTCCAGATCGCTTCCGGGTACTTCGGCTGGGATGAAATCATCCGGGCCATCCCCGAGATGCAATGCGATCCGGCGGCCATCGAGATCAAATACGGCCAGGGCGCCAAGCCCGGCGATGGCGGCCTGCTGATGTGGTACAAAGTCAGCAAGATCATCGCCCGGCTGCGCGGGGTGCCGGAAGGCGTGGATCTGCCTTCGCCGCCGGTGCATCAGACCCTCTATTCCATTGAGGAGTCGGTGATGAAGATGATCCAGACCATGTCCATGGCCTGGAACTTCCGGGTGCCGGTCTATCCGAAGATTTCCGGCTCCACCTCAGCCAAGTCGGTCTTGAACAACCTGGTGCGCAACCCCTATGCCGGTGCTCTGCTGATCGACGGCATCGACGGCGGCACCGGCGCGGCCTACAACATCAGCATGGACGCCACCGGCCATCCCATTGCCGCCAATGTCCGCGAGTGCTACCTAGACCTCTGCGCCCAGGGCAAGCAGAACGAGATTCCCATCTTTGCCGCGGGCGGAGTGGGCAAGAACGGCAACGTCACCCAGAACGGCATGGCTCTGATCATGCTCGGCGCCTCCGGCGTCCATATGGGCAAATTCATGATGCAGACCGCGGCCGGCTGCCTCGGCACGGAAACCAATCGCTGCAACGTCTGTAACCTCGGCATCTGCCCCAAGGGCATCACCAGCCAGAACCCCAAGATTTACCGCCGTCTCGATCCGGATCAAGTCGCCCAACGGGTGGTGGACGCCTTCATGTCCATCCGCACCGAGACGAAGAAGATCATGGCGCCCCTGGGCCGCTCCCAGAGCCTGCCCATCGGCATGTCCGACGCCCTGGGCATCGATGACAAGGATGTGGCCGAACGTTTAAATATCAGATACGTCTGTTAGCCGTCGTTTAAAAATAAACATAAAATATTGAGATGTCGTGAACGGCATAAGGGGCCGTAACGAAATAACCTCTGTAGCACCGCCGGTTACGCGGCTATTAACAACGATAGTTATTTCGTAACGGCCCCTAAAGAAAGGAGCAAGCTGTGAGTAAAGCAATTGTCGTGAAAGGGCTTGATGCCGATGGCCAGCGGATCAGTTCCAAGAATTTCGAGGAGCTGGTCCAGAAGGCCTTTGCCAAATCCACCCGGTTAAAACTGGAAACCTACGGCCAGCACAATGTGGGCGGCCGGTTGAAGAACGTGGGCAAGAAGGTGGAGATTGAGATCAGCGGCCCCTGCGGTCAGCGGTTGGGCTGCATGGGCATGCCCGGCACCACCATTGTCTGCAACGGTCCGGCCTCAGACGACGTTGGCTACCTCAATATCGGTGCCGAGATCACCGTCAAGGGCGATGCCACCAACGGAGTCTGCAACGCCATGGCCGAAGGCAAGGTTTATATCGGCGGCTCCATCGGCGCCCGCGGCCTGACCATGACCAAATGGAACCCGGAACACCAGCGCCCGGAGCTGTGGGTGCTGGGCTCGGTGGGCGATACCTTTGCCGAGTTCAACTGCGGCGGCATCGGGGTGATCTGCGGCATCGAACCCAAAAACCCTAAGAACGTCCTGGGCTACCGCCCCTGCGTCGGCATGGTCGGCGGCTGGCTCTTCTACCGGGGCAAGAATGACGGCTCTTACGACACCAAGAGCGTCAAGGCGGTGCTGCCGGACGACGCCCAATGGCAATGGCTCATGGAGCGGATGCCAACTTACCTCAAAAAAATCGGCCGACCCCGCCTGCTCAAGAAGCTCTCCGTTCGCAAGGAATGGATGATGCTAATGTCCATCCCGCCCCAGGATCGGGCTCTGATGTTCTCCGGTCCCATGCCCATGGCCGAGTTCAAGCAGAAAATATGGAACCCGGGCTTTGGCGGCGGCGACCCCATCCGCGATCTGGCCCCGGGACTCGATCGCAGCCCCATCGGCATGATCGAAACCGGTGAGCTCCGGCGACGGCAGCCTTTCTGGGCTAACCGCGACAAAGCCGCTCCCTGCGCATATTACTGCCCGGTCCATATCCCCACCATCGACCGGTTACGCCTGATCCGCGAAGGCAAAGGCGAGGACGCCTACAAACTTCTTCTTGACTACACCCCCCTGCCAGCCTCGGTCTGCGGCCATGTCTGCCCGAACCTCTGCATGCAGAACTGTTCCCGGCAGATGGTTGACGAAAAGATCGATGTGCAGTTACTCGGCCGTGCGGCCCGCGATGCCAAGCTGCCCAAGCCGGCCAAGGCAATGGGCAAGAAAGTCGCCATTATCGGCGGCGGCCCGGCCGGGATGAATGCGGCCTGGCAGCTGGCCAAGGGTGGGGTCGAGGCGCATATTTTCGAGCGCGACCAGCAACTCGGCGGCAAACTGGCCCAGGTCATCCCCTGGGAGCGGCTGCCCCGGGCAATCTGGGATGCGGAAATCGCCCGGTTCAACTCCATGCCCAATATCAAGACCACCTTCGGCGTGACCATGACCAAGGAGAAGTTCGCCGAGCTGAAAAAGAAATACGACCATGTCATCGTGGCTGTCGGCACCCACCAGCCTAGGATTATTCCCTTCCCCGGCCATGAGCGGGTCATCCCGGCCCTCGATTTCCTCAAAGGCGCAAAAAGCGCCAAGCCGCCCAAGGTCGGCAAGCAGGTGGTGATCATCGGCGCGGGCAACGTGGGCTGCGACGTGGCCTGCGAGGCATACCGGCTGGGCGCCCAGGAGGTGACCCTGGTGGATATCCAGAAGCCTCTGGCCTTCGGTAAGGAAAAGGCGGCGGCCGAGGCCCTTGGGGCCACCTTCCGCTGGCCGGTGCAGACCAAGGAGATCACCGCCGAGGGGCTCATTGATGCGGCAGGCCAGCTGATCCCGGCCCAGACCGTGATCATCTCCATCGGCGATGTCCCGGCCCTGAAGTTCCTTCCCGACACCGTCGAGGTTCTCACCGTTGGCGGCGCCGGCTGGATCAAATGTGACGCCGCCGGCCGGACCAGCGACCCCAAGGTCTCGGCGGTGGGCGATGTGGAACGGCCTGGTCTGGCCACCAACGCCTTAGGGGCTGGCAAGAAGACCGCCGAAGCCATCCTGGCCGGGTTCAAGGGGGAAGAATGGCACGATTTCGGCCGGCAGCTCATCCCCCAGGCCAGCCTTACCGCTGCCCACTATACTCCTGACACATGTTCCGGCACTTCCGAGACGGCGGAGGCGGAGCGCTGCATGAGCTGCGGCACCTGCCGCGACTGTCACCTCTGCGAGACCATCTGTCCTACCCAGGCCATCTCCAGGGAAAAACTGGCGGACAAAGAGTACTGTTATGTCGTAAATCCGGACAAGTGCATCGCTTGCGGATTTTGCACCGACACCTGTCCGTGTGGCGTCTGGGTAATGCGGCCCTTCTAGGTTACGACAACGACAACACACAAAAAAGCCCCGGCTGAAGAGCCGGGGCTTTTTTGTGTCCACCTATTAGAAAAAACTACCAGTAACTCTCTTTACACCTCTTCATAAACCTCGGTAACGGTCATTTTCTCGTTGGCCGACGCATGTTTTCGTTGAAACTCGTACATGGCCATGGCCACATTTTGTGCCTTAACAACCGTTTTTTCGATTGTAGCACTACGCCAGGGATCAGCTCCCCCGACCTTGAATTTCACTACGAACCTGCGCATTACCCTCTCCTTCTGTCTGTGGAATTCTTGGGGCAGTTACCGCCTGCTTTCAAGTAAGTCCCGGACAACTATTTGAAATATCGTACTCAGCCCCAAAACTTACTTGCCGACAAATCGACGCCGTAGGCGGCGTGGGATGCTAATCAATAGATGGGTATTGCATTATTTCCCTCTCAAGTCAACATCTAAAAAAACACCAATATATGAACCCCGAATAACTTTCTACTTTTTCTTGCCGAAGAACCAGTCATCAACAAAAAAACCATACAAATATGTGAAACATCGCCACTCATTACACATATTTGTCCATGAATACCGGCAGACCGGCACTCACAAAAAACAAAAAATAACGTCTATTCAACAAGAAGGCCAATATCATTATCGTGGCACGATTCTCGCAAATCGTCCAGAGGTCTACCAACCCCCATCAATACGGAATCATAAGGAGACATCATGCGCCACCGTTTTCTCGCTATATCCTGCACCGGCCTTGGCCTTGCCCTCATCCCCGGCCTTACCCTGGCTGCCGACAGCCAAGTCGTAGACAGCGGCACCACGGCCTGGATGCTGATCTCCACGGCTCTTGTCTTGCTGATGGTGCCAGGCCTGGCCATGTTTTACGGCGGCCTGGTCCGCACCAAGAACGTCCTGGGTACCATGATGCACAGCTTTGTCTGTATGGCGGTGATCGGGGTACTCTGGGTGGTCTGTGGCTACAGCCTTACCTTCGGCAAAAGCATTCTCGGCGGGGTCATCGGCTGGAACCCGGATTACTTTCTCCTGGGCGGAATAGATGAGACGATCACTAATGGGGTGCCAGAATATGTACTGGCCATGTTCCAGGGCAAATTCGCCATCATCACCCCGGCCCTGATCAGCGGCGCCATCGCCGAACGGGTCTATTTCCGGGGCTACATCCTCTTTATCGTTCTCTGGTTTCTCTTGGTGTACAGCCCCCTGTGCCACTGGGTCTGGGCACCGGATGGCTGGCTGTTCAATGCCGGGGCAAGCGGGGTCATCGATCTGGCCGGCGGCCTGGTAATCCACGTTTCCGCCGGAGTCAGCGCCCTGGTTGCCGCCCTCTTTCTCGGTCCGCGGTTGGGGTACCCGAAAACCGCCATGCACCCGAACAATCTGGTCATGACCATGATGGGCGCCGGCCTTCTCTGGGTCGGCTGGTACGGCTTCAATGCCGGATCCACCGTGCAGAGCGGCCTGGAAACCGCCCGCGCCCTTACGATGACCCAGATTTCGGCGGCAAGCGGTGCGCTGACCTGGCTGATTATCGAGGCCATCACCTTTAAAAAGGCCACATCCTTGGGCTTTGTCTCCGGGATCCTAGCCGGCCTGGTGGTGATCACCCCGGCCGCCGGGGTGGTGCAGCCCATCGGCGCCCTTACCCTCGGGGCAGCCTCTTCGCTGCTCTGCTATTTTGCTCTGACCATGAAGATACGCCTCGGCTACGATGACTCCCTGGATTGCTTCGGCATCCACGGCATCGGCAGCGGCTTGGGCGTAATCCTGCTCTCCTTTTTCATCCGCGACTCCTGGCTGGCAAAAGCCTCCGCCGCGGCTGGACGAAGCTGGACCGCCATTGATCAGTTACAGGTGCAGCTCCTCGGCATGGGGGTGACCATTGCCCTCGCCGCTTCCGTTACCCTGCTGATCTGTGTAGTGGTGGAAAAAACCGTGGGCTTCAGAATCGACCAGCAGAAGGAGATCGAGGGGTTGGACCAATCCCTCCACGGCGAATCCGGTTACGGGATGGTGGACCGATAATTGGGAAATAGGTTGTTTAGATTGTCAGTCTGTCAGACTAAACACTTACAGACTATCCACCGGCCTGACCCTCAGGACAGACGGGAGCGATAATCCTCATAGCCAAAGGAACGCACCACCTCGCACTCGCCGGTGCGCGAATCACAGACCACGATGCTGGGCAACCGCACCCCGTTGAAGGTGGTGGTCTTTACCATGGTGTAATGAGCCATGTCGCCAAAAACCAAGCGCTGGCCGATGGCGAGCGGCGCGGGAAAGGAATAGTCGCCGATCACATCACCGGCCAGACAGGACAACCCGCCCAGGCGATAGGTGTAGGCAAATTCCCCAGGCTCACCCGCGCCAAAGAGTACCGGCCTATATGGCATCTCCAGGACATCGGGCATGTGGGCCGTGGCCGAGGTGTCGAGGATGGCGGTGCTTATCTCGTTTTCCACGATATCCATCACCCGGGTCACCAGTACTCCGATGTTGAGGCCGATGGCCTCGCCCGGCTCCAGATAGACCTGCACCCCGTATTTTTCCCGAATCCTGAGGATGGTGGCGCAGAGGCGGTCGAGGTCGTAACCCTCCCTGGTGATGTGGTGGCCGCCCCCAAAATTGAGCCATTTCATCCCGCCGAGAAACTCACCGAATTTCTCCTCAAAAGCCGCCACCGTATGCTCCAGGGCATCAGCACCCTGTTCACATAGGGCATGAAAATGCAGCCCCTCGATGCCGTCCAGCAATTCGGGCCGAAATTGGTCACGCACCACTCCCAGCCGCGAGAAGCGGCCGCAGGGGTTGTAAAGATCCACCTCCACCTCAGAGTACTGCGGGTTGACCCGGATACCGCAGGAAACATTCTTGCCTCCCCCCGCCACCCTCCCCTTGAACTGCTGCCACTGGCGAAAGGAGTTGAAGACCAGATGGTCGGCACAGGCAAGGATTTCCGCGAACTCCTCATCTGAGTAGGCCGGGGCATAGACATGCACCTCCCGGCCGAATTCCTCACGGGCCAAGCGAGCTTCCGACAGAGAGCTGGCCGAAGCGCCGTGCAAAACCTCGCGGATTTGGCTAAAAAGGCTGAACATGGCGAAGCCCTTGAGAGCCAGGAGTATCTTACAGCCGGTGCACTGCTGAACCCGGTCGAGAATGGCCAGGTTGCGGGCCAGGCTGGCCCGGTCGCAGACGTAGCTGGGGGTGGGCACCAGGCTTAAATCGCAACCGATATTGATTACCTTGTGGCTCATCGCCCTCTTAACTCATCACTTTTTCGAGCCAGGGCAAGCCGTGGATATTGAGCTTCTCCATAAAGGGCTCCGGGTCCAGTTCCTCCATGTTGAAGACCCCCGTTCCCCGCCACTTGCCGGTGAGCATCATCATCGCCCCGATCATGGCCGGCACCCCGGTGGTGTAGGAAATGGCCTGGGAGCCCACCTCGCGGTAGCACTCCTCGTGGTCGCAGACATTATAGATGAACATCTTCCGATGCTTGCCGTTTTTTACCCCCTCGATCTCGCAGCCGATGCAGGTTTTTCCCTTGGTCCGCGAGCCCAGGGAGGCCGGGTCCGGCAGCAGGGCCTTCAGGAACTGCAGGGGGATGATCTCGCGCCCCTCGAACAGCACCGGCGTAATTGAGGTCATTCCCACATTCTGCAATACCTCTAGATGCTTGAGATAGTTGTCGGAAAAGGTCATCCAGAAGCGGATGCGCTTGAGCCCCTTGAGATTTTTCGCCAGGGATTCCAGCTCCTCGTGATACATGAGATAGGCGTTCTTGGGACCAAGCACCGGAAAATCGTAGCTCTGCTTTACCGAGAGCGGTTCGGTCTCGATCCACCCCCCGTTCTCCCAGAACTTGCCCCTGGCCGTGACCTCGCGGATATTGATCTCGGGGTTGAAATTGGTGGCAAACGGGTGGCCGTGGTCGCCGGCGTTGGCGTCTAGGATGTCCACATAATGGACCTCGTCGAAATGGTGCTTGGCCGCATGGGCGCAAAACACATTGGTGACTCCCGGATCAAAGCCGCTGCCCAACAGGGCCATAAGCCCTTTTGCCTTGAAGCGTTCCTGGTAGTCCCACTGCCACTTGTAGCAAAATTTCGCCTCATCCGGCGGCTCGTAGTTGGCGGTATCCAGATAATCGACCCCGGTTTCCAGGCAGGCATCCATGATGTGCAGATCCTGGTAGGGCAGGGCCACGTTGATCACCAGCTTCGGTTTAAAACGCCGGATCAGGGCCACGGTCTCGGGCAGACGGTCGGCATCTACCTGGGCGATCTCGATGTCGCGCCCGGTCCGCTCCTTAACCGATTTCTGGATATTCGCACAGCGGACCAGGGTCCGGCTGGCAAGGCAGATCTCGGAAAAAACCTCCGGCACCTGCGCACATTTGTGAACCACCACGCTGCCGACCCCTCCGGCCCCGATTATCAATACCCTGCTCATGGATTTTCTCCTTACCTTTCCCTTTGCTCTGCCACACTCCGGCCCCCGGCGGGATAAAAATCAGCCGAAAGACAAAACCCTCCTGAATGTATTCCAGCCACTATACCTGAAGCCCTCCCCTTTTGCACCTGCCGGCTGGATTACCGGCAAAAAAATCACCAGGCCGCACCACCAATAGTTCAGGAAGAAGTTGCGCAACATGGTTGCGCGAAATCACAAAAGCCGCGATTACAACGGTGGCCGCTTACTCCCGTTTGACTTGGCGCACGGAGCTGTAATCTTTTTTCCTTTTTGCGAATTCATCCTGGTTGACAAGGCAAAAGGGAAGGTGTATATCGTTGCCACGACATAAAGAGACGGGCCGTTAGCTCAATTGGTAGAGCAAGTGACTCTTAATCACTAGGTCCGCGGTTCGATCCCGCGACGGCCCACCATCTTTTCTCATGAAACCCACGGCGAGCCACTCAGCCAACTTGTTCGCCTGCCCCGCCTTTTTTCATGACCGCTCATCCCGCACCCGGCGCATATTTCAAAAAGGCTGATTTTTTTGCCACGAAACCCACGAAAAACACGAAAATTTCAGATTTGGGATCGTGGCAACTCTTTTCCAGGATGAAATTCTTTCTATTTTTTTTTCGTGCCCGTTCGTGGTTTTATCGGCACTGCTGCCGATGATTGACACATGGCAAAAAAATTCCCTATTGCTCGCCTGAGAGGATACTTTGGTAAGAAAAATCATCAATCGCTTCCGTGACAAACTGAAAAAAATCATCACCGGCCGGGCAAAACCCAGAGATCTCGCCACCCAGCAAGGCGAGCCCCTCATTCAGGAGACGCAACGGACCTCCCCGCGGCGGGGCAGAAAAAAAGAGCCAAAATCTCCCCATATCCCGGAAAACCTCCGCCACCCGACAGCGCTCCCCGAGACCGACCCAACCCCGCCCTGGGATGCCTCTCAGTTTCTAGTTCCCAAGGTCGAGGGCAAAACCCGTTTCCACGACCTTGACCTGCCCAGCGAGATCATGCATGCCGTCTCCGATCTGGGCTTCTCCTACTGCACCCCCATCCAGGCCCAGATTCTGCCCCACACCCTGACCGGCAAGGATGCCACCGGCAAGGCCCAGACCGGCACCGGCAAGACCGCCGCTTTCCTGGCCACCATCTTCACCCGCTTGCTGCGCACCGCGCCCCCCGGCAAACGGCGGCACGGCTCGCCCCGCGCCCTGATTTTGGCGCCGACCCGCGAACTGGTCCTCCAGATTGTCGAGGACGCCCGTGAGCTTACCAAGCACTGCAACGTCACCACGGTGGCGATCCTGGGCGGCATGGACTACCAGAAGCAGCAGCGCCAGGTCACCGATCAGCAAGTCGACATCATCGTCGCCACCCCGGGCCGGCTCCTTGATTTCAAGCGCCAGCAGTACATTCACCTCGATCAGGTGGAGATCCTGGTGATCGACGAGGCGGACCGCATGCTGGACATGGGCTTTATCCCGGATGTCCGCCAGATTGTCCACGCCACCCCCAACAAGGACAAACGCCAGACCCTGCTTTTTTCCGCCACCCTGACCCCGCAGGTCATCAGTCTCGCCTCGCAATGGACCAAGGACCCGGTAACGGTGGAGATCGAGCCGGAACAGGTGGTGACCGATACCGTGGATCAGCTGGTCTATCTGGTCAGCAGCCGGGAAAAATTCGCCCTGCTCTACAACATCATCATCCGCCAGAACCTGGAGCGGGTGATGATCTTCTGCAACCGCAAGGACGAAACCCGCCACCTCTCCGAAAAACTGGCCCGCTACGACATCCAGTGCGCCATCCTCTCCGGCGACATTCCCCAGCACACTCGCACCAAGACCCTGGAAAACTTCCGGGGCGGCAAGCTGCGAGTGCTGGTGGCCACCGATGTAGCCGGCCGGGGAATCCATGTCGATGGGGTGAGCCATGTCATCAACTACACCCTGCCCCATGACCCCGAAGATTATGTACACCGCATCGGCCGGACCGGCCGGGCCGGCGCCCTGGGCACCTCGGTGAGCTTTGCCGACGAAAACGATTCTTTCCAGCTCCCCGATATCGAAGAGTTCATCGGGGCCAAGTTGCCCTGCATCCAGCCCGACCCGGAGTGGCTGTCAACCCCACCCCCCTCAAGGCCCGCGGTAAAAAGAGATCCCGCCGCCGCGCCCCACGGACGGCCCAGCGGCAGCAGGCCCCGCCCCGGCGGGAGAAGGCCGCCTTCCCGCCCGGCGAGAACGAAAACCTCAAGCTGATCATGGCCACTATTACCCTGAAAGATGTCGGCTTAAGCTTTGGCGGCCTGCCCCTATTGAACGGTATCGACCTGCAGATCGAGCCCGGCGAACGGCTTTGCCTGGTGGGCCGCAACGGCGAAGGCAAATCCTCGCTCATGAAGATTCTGGCCGGGGAGCTCGAACCGGATCGGGGCGAAATCACCCGCCAGAAAGGGCTGCGCGTATCCCGGCTCACCCAGGAAGTGCCCGCCACCTTAAGCGGCACCGTGTACGAGGTGGTGGCCGGAGGGTTGGGCGAGATGTTCGCCCTGATTTCCCGCTACCATGCGGTGAGCCACCTGCTCCAAACCGATCACTCCGAGGCGGTCCTGGCCGAACTGGCAGAGGCCCAGCACGCCCTGGATGCCGCGGACGGCTGGCAGGCCCAGCAGCGAGTGGACACGGTGCTTTCCCGCTTACAACTCCCGACAGACCAGGAATTCACCACCCTTTCCGGCGGGCTCAAACGACGGGTGCTGCTGGCCAGGGCCCTGGTCAGCGAACCGGACCTGTTGCTGCTCGATGAGCCAACCAACCATCTGGACATCGAGGCCATCAACTGGCTGGAGGAGTTCCTCCTCGGTTTTTCCTCCACCCTGCTTTTTGTCACCCATGACCGGATGCTGCTCCAGAAGATCGCCACCCGGATCGTGGAGCTCGACCGGGGCAGGCTGACCAGCTGGCCCGGCAACTTTGCCACCTATCTCCAGCGCAAGCAGGACGCCCTGGATGCCGAAGCGAGCCAGAGCCACAAGTTCGACAAAAAGCTGGCCCAGGAAGAGACCTGGATCCGCCAGGGAATCAAGGCCCGCCGGACCCGCAACGAAGGGCGGGTCCGGGCCCTGCTCGACCTGCGCAAGGAACGCTCCGAGCGCCGAACCCAGACCGGCAAGGCCCGCATCCAGATGCAGGACGCCGAACGCTCCGGCAAGCTGGTGGCCGCGCTCAAGGATGTCTCGTTTTATTACGACCATATGCCGATCATCAAGAATCTTTCCGCCACCATCATGCGCGGGGACAAGGTGGGGATCATCGGCCCCAACGGGGTGGGCAAATCCACCCTGCTCAAGCTCCTCCTCGGCCACCTTGCGCCCACGGAAGGCGCCATCAGCCTGGGCACCCGCATCGAGTCCTGCTATTTCGACCAGAACCGGGAACAGCTCGACTTCGATAAAACCGTGGCCGACAACGTGACCGACGGCGGCGACACCGTAATGGTGGGCGGCCAACCCCGCCATATCATCGGCTACCTGCAGGATTTTCTCTTTACCCCGGACCGGACCCGTTCGCCGGTCCGCGTGCTCTCCGGCGGGGAAAAGAACCGACTCCTCCTGGCCAAGCTGTTCACCCAGCCCTTCAACGTGCTGGTGATGGACGAGCCCACCAATGATCTCGATGTGGAAACCCTGGAGTTGCTGGAAGAGCTGCTGCTGAATTACGAGGGAACCCTGCTGCTGGTCAGCCATGACCGGGCTTTTCTAAACAACGTGGTCACCTCGACCCTGGTTTTTGAGGGCAACGGCCGGGTCGAGGAGTATGCAGGCGGCTACGACGACTGGCTCCTGCAGCGGCCTCAACCCCAGGCTCCAGCACCGGCCGCCAAGCAGGAAAAAAGCAGCAAGAAAGAACCTGCCAAAAAGGCCGCGCACCGGAAACTCTCCTACAAGGAAGAGCGGGAGCTTGAGGCTCTGCCCAAGCGGCTTGAAGACATGGAAAATGAAAAAGAGGAGCTGCACTGGCAGTTGGGTGATCCGACCCTCTACCAGAAGGACAAATCCGCCATGCCCCGAACCCAGAAACGGCTGGCGGAACTTGAGCAGGAGCTAAAAAAGGCCTATGAACGCTGGGAAGCGCTTGAGGCGGTTAAGACCGGAGAGGCGTAACCCATTGACCAAGGCTTGCCGATGAAAATCATCCTCATCGCCGCCATGGCCAAGAACCGGGTGATCGGCAGAGATAATGCCATCCCCTGGCACATCCCCGGCGAGCAGCAACGCTTCAAGGCCATCACCATGGGCCACACCCTGATCATGGGCCGCAAAACCTTCGAGTCCATCGGCCGCGCCCTGCCCGGCCGCAAAACCATCATCATCAGCCGCAATATTGAGTACCAAGCCAAAGGCTGCCTGACGGCAACCAGCCTGACCGAAGCCCTCGCCCTCTGCCCCAAGGAGGCAACGATCTTCATCGCCGGCGGCGGCGAGATTTACCGCCAGGCGCTGGAGATGGCCGAGGCCATCTATCTCACCGTGCTTGACCGAGAGGTGGACGGAGAGGTCTTGTTCCCCGAGTTTGACCCCGAACAATTACGCAAAATCTCCGCAGAACGAGTGAACGGCCCGGAAGCATACACCTTCAGCGTCTATCAACGCTGACTACAGGCAAGAACAGCGAGGTGTCCACGGATCAAGGATGTTTGCTTGATTTGTTATGTCAGGATTTCATCCACGGGCAATAGCTGTTTGCCGTGCCGGATTGTAAGTATGGAAATACTTACGCTTTCAAGCCGATAGATGATGCGGTAATTCCCAAAGATTATTTCTCGTATTTCTTTTCTCTCAATCTCCGGGACAACACGACCAATTTCCGGGGATGAGCTGAGAAGAGCAATTTTTGCAAAAATTTTATCCAGCCACTCCCGGGCTGCCGCAGGGTTATCCGAGGAAATGAACGCGGCAATTTCCGCAGCTCTATCAATCGCCAGCGGAGACCAAACAATTTTCATTTGGCTGCTCGCGATAATATCATTTCCCTGGCGTCTTTATGGGTTACGCCTTCCCCGTTTTCGATCTGGCTGATGGAAGTTTGGATATCTTGCAATAATTCCAGTTTTTCCTGCATAGCCTCATATTCGCCGACATCCAGAAGCACGGCAGCGCCTTTGCCATGCTGAGTGATGATGAGCGGTCTTTTCGTGTCATGCACTTGCTTTAAAAAAGAGGCGATCCCGGTTCTGAACTCTGACATTGACCTTATATCTTGGTCGATTCTCAGTCTTTGCATGACGACACCTTTCCATATTAATTTTGTACATTATAATGTACTTTTTCAGGTGCGTCCAAGAGTATTTTAATCGGGACATGGCCGCCCCCCAGGCCTAAGCCAAGCCTAACAGGTTTTTCTCTGCAGATGCGACTCGGCCCAGCCCCGCACCACTGGGAAGGAGTAGTCTTCCAGGGCAGCAAAACCGTCGAGTTGTTTGATCTCCCTCGGGCTGAAGGCGGGCATGGCGATCCCGCAGAGAAATCGGGCCAGGCTGGTGCCGGAAAGCCTGGCGCCGGCAAGCTTTATAAACCCGGCAGTCAGTCTCTCAAAATCCAGCCCGGACAAATCCTGGCTTACCGCATTCCTCTCTAACCGGGCCGGCGTCCCCTGGCACACCGAACAATGACCGCAGCCCGAACCGCTGATCTGTTCCCCGAAATAACCGGCCAATTGATAGCTTAAACATTTGTCGCTTTCCAGAAAATCCATCACCTGCGCCAAGCGCCCGATCTCCTGAAGTTCCCGATTCTGAAAAACCTTATAGATCTTCTCGGCCAGCCCCTCGACCTCAATAGGCTCAGAGGTGATTTCGTAGACATCGATCGCCTGTTTGGCCTGCAACTCGATCAAGCCCTGCTCCTCAAAATATTCCAGGGCCACCACCACCCGCTGACGCTCGGCATTATACTGATTCATAACGCCCTGGACATCAACAATGGTCCAGATTTTCTTGGTCTGACAATTTTCAAAGAGGGCCCTCACGAAACGCTGCCTTTCATCGACAAACAGGCCGATGATCTCCTCGGCCGGCCGCAGCAGCTTAAAGGAATATTCCTGCATGAAGGTATACTTCGGCCACAACACGCCCTCCATCTCCAGATAGACCAGCAAGGTCTTTAAAGGCAGCAGACGGATATTGAGCTGCCGGGCAAGATCAGTCAGTTTTATCTCGTATCTGCCGGGGTTTTTCGTAAATTCAAGAAGGATTGCGATAATCGCCTCTTTTTCCGGGGTGTCGCCATAGGTGAAATTCTCCAGGACGTTGAGCCGCTCAAGACCAGCCAGCACCTCACAGAAAGAAGGTTCGCCATCCCGGCCGGAGCGCCCGGTTTCTTGGCTGTAATTTTCCAGGGACTTGGGCAGATCATAATGAATAACCCGCCGGATATCCCGCTTGTCAATGCCCATGCCAAAGGCGATGGTAGCGACCACGCAGCTGAGCTGGCCGGTCATGAATCGCTGCTGGATCTCTTCCCGTGCCTCGCTTGGCATGCCGGCATGATAGGCCGAGACCTTGATGCCTGATTTGGTAAGGATGGCGGCCACCTGCTCCGCGGTTTTCTGCAAGGTCACATAGACAATGGTCGGCTGCTCCGGCGCTTCCATAAGCCGCCGGACAAGGCTCGCATCTTTATTGGCCAACAAAACCGGGCTGATCTGCAAAAAAAGATTGTCCCGATAAAACCCGGTGGCCGTGACCCTGTCCCGAGCCACGGCAAATTTCGCGCACATATCATCGACCACCGGCGGGGTGGCCGTGGCGGTCATCAGCAGGACCTGCTTGATCCCGAACTCCCGTCGATATTCGGGAAGCTTGAGATAATCCGGGCGGAAATTATGCCCCCATTCCGAGATGCAATGAGCCTCATCCACTACCAGAAGCGAGATATTCATTCGCTTAAGCTGCAAACGAAAACGCTCATTACGAAACCGCTCCACCGAGATCATCAATATCTTCAAACCGCCATTTCGGGCCTGCTCTAAAACGGTGTTGAAGGACTGCCGGTCCAGAGTGGAATCAAGGCGGGCGGCCGGGATATCGTGACTCTGCAGAAAATCAATCTGATCCTTCATGAGTGACAGCAGGGGCGACACAACCAGGGTGAGGCCCGGCAGCATCAAGGCGGGCAGCTGATAGCAAAGAGATTTCCCGGCCCCGGTGGGAAAGATCGCCGACGCCGACTGACCGGCCAGCAGGTTATCAATAACCTCTTTCTGGCCCTTTTTGAAATTCGTAAAAGCAAAATATTTTGCCAACTGTTCTTCAAGCATTGGTCTTGCGCCTCAAAGTAATCCCTGATCAGCGCTAATCAGAAAAAGAAATCAATGCAGCCTCGCCAGACTCTCCCGCAAAACACGGCTCGCTTGTTTCCGGGCATCATCACTCAATAAGGCCGGTTCGAGTTCCAGGAGAAAACCTTTCTCTTGGTGCCGGACCGGCGTGTTTCTCTCCTCGACTTTATCCAGCAAGTCAACAACCTGATAAGCATTGACCGGATAGGATATTCCCTTGACGGTAAACTCGCCCGCAAGCTGGCAGAAGATCTCTCCCTCGACCAGCCGGTAGGTGGCTTCCGAGATGAGAATCTGATCGGCCTGCGCCAGGGTCTCAAGTCTGGCGGCCAGATTAACCTGCGAGCCGATGGCGGTGTAGTGCAGATGCTCTTCGGTCCCGAAATTTCCCACCGTGGCAAACCCGCTGGCAAGGCCCATCCTGATATGAAAAGGCTCGGTGAGCCCATGCTGCAGCCACTGTTCCCGGAGTTCGCCCATCCGTTGCCGCATCTCGATGGCCATCCGAACCGCGGCCAGCGCATCTTCCCGCGTCCCCTTGCTTTCAGGATCGCCAAAGAAGGCGACGATGGCATCGCCGATGTACTTGTCAACGGTGCCGCCATGCATCATAATGATCTTTGCCATCTCCTCAAAATAGCTGTTGAGCAGGGCGGTCATGGCCTCCGGCTCAATATGCTCGGTGGTCGAGGTAAAATTGACGATGTCGGCAAAAAAGAAGGTGAGTTGTTTGCGCTTGGTCTCGACTCTGGCGGTGCTTAGCCCGGAGAGGATCCCGGCGCGAATCTGCGGAGAAAGATAGCGGGAGAGAGTCCGGGAAATCCCGGCAAGTTTGGCGTTTGCCGCAGCAAACCCTGTTTCCGCCTCTTCCCGCAGCAGCTCATAAGTATAAGCAAAACCGACCACCACTGCATAGGCGAGGAAGAAGCTGATTCCGTAAGTGTCAAGCTGTGGCTGATTGCCTGGGCTGACCAGGAGAAGGACCAGAAAATAGAAAACGGCCCATAATGACCCCTCCTTTTTACCCAACAGATAAATCGAGGCCAGAGGCAAGACGAAGAACCAGAGATGGCCGCCATTATGCAACTCTGACTCCAGGGTAGAAAGACCGATTATACTAGCCGCCCCCAGGCCCAGGCCTATTTGGATAGCCGGCCGCAAGCGGTGGTGCCGTTTGAACAGGCACAGATTGCCCAGCAAAGCTGCGGCAAACGCCGCGTCAAGACCGGCGGGCAGTTGGCGGGCGGCCTGCAAATGATGCCCGGCCATCAAAAGCAAAGCGACGATCGCTATCCAGGAAATAACGACGAAAGAGCGGTGCCGGAAATGGCTTTCTGATGTGTCCAAAGAAAGAGGTATCTTCTCGTCCATTAACAGCCTCTCCAGAAATCGGGGTTGAGGCGGCGGTCTGCCGTCGTCCATGCCGCCGTAAAATTTTCCGCGGACTAAGACCAGCGTAACAGATCACAGGGTATGCCTTGGGGGTCAATAAGTGATCACAGGGTGCCGCAGGTTGCGGCAAGCGGGACGGCGATGCGTACTTTTGTACGTGAGCCGGACCGATCGCCGCAAGATGTGGTGCCATGTGATCGCTCACAGCCCAGCTCACACCCTGGTCAGATGGCGGTACTTGATCCGGTGCGGCTGATTGGCGGCATCGCCCAGGCGGGCCTTGCGATCGGCCTCGTATTCGGAGTAGTTGCCGTCGAACCAGACCACCTGGGAATCCCCCTCAAAAGCCAACATGTGGGTGGCAATCCGGTCCAGAAACCAACGGTCATGGCTGATAACCACCGCGCAGCCGCCGAAGTTTTCCAGCGCCTCCTCGAGAGCCCGCAGGGCGCTGACATCGAGATCGTTGGTGGGCTCGTCGAGCAGGAGCACATTGGCCCCTTCTTTCAGCATCCTGGCCAGATGCACCCGGTTGCGCTGGCCGCCGGAGAGCAACCCCACCTTTTTCTGCTGGTCTGTGCCGGAAAAGTTGAACCGTCCCACATAAGCGCGGGAGTTCACCTCGCGGTCGCCCATGGTGATGGTTTCCTGGCCTTCGCTGATGGCCTGCCAGATCGTCTGCTCCGGGTCCAGCACATCACGGGACTGATCCACATAGGCGAGCTTAACCGCCTCGCCCAGACGGATGCTGCCGGAATCGGGCTGATCCTGGCCGGTAATCATTTTAAACAGGGTGGTCTTGCCCGCGCCGTTGGGGCCGATCACCCCGACGATGCCGCCGGGGGGCAGGGAAAAGGTCAGGCCTTCAAAAAGCAACCGGTCTCCGAATGATTTGGCTAACCCCTCGGCCTCAATAACGATCTTGCCAAGGCGCGGTCCGGGCGGGATGTAGATCTCCAGATCCTTGGTCCTCTTTTCCGCCTCCTTGCCCAACAGCTCTTCATAGGCCTGGATTCTGGCCTTTGACTTGGCGTGCCTGCCCTTGGGACTCATGCGGATCCACTCCAGCTCGTGCTGCAGAGTCTTGCGCCGCTTGCTCTCTTCCTTCTCCTCCTTGGCCAGTCGCTTTTCCTTCTGCTCCAGCCAGGAGGAGTAGTTGCCCTTCCAGGGGATGCCCTGACCCCGGTCCAGCTCCAGAATCCAGCCGGCCACGTTGTCGAGGAAGTAACGGTCATGGGTCACGGCGATGACCGTGCCTTCGTAGCGCTGGAGATGCTGCTCCAGCCAGGAGACGGTTTCGGCGTCCAAATGGTTGGTGGGCTCATCGAGCAGCAGGATGTCGGGCTTTTTCAAAAGCAACCGGCAAAGGGCAACCCGCCGCTTCTCGCCGCCGGAAAGCACCGAAACCTCGGTCTCCCCCGGCGGACAGCGAAGGGCGTCCATGGCCATGTCGAGCCGGGCGTCAAGATCCCAGGCATCCAGGGTGTCGAGCTTCTCCTGCACCACCCCTTGCCGGGCGATGAGCTTGTCCATCGCCTCATCATCCATGGGCTCAGCGAACCTGTTGTTGATCTCCTCGAACTCGGCCAAAAGATCAACCGCCTCCTGCGCCCCTTCGCGGACGATCTCGATCACGGTCCTCCCCTCGTCCAAAAGCGGCTCCTGCTCCAGATAGCCCACGGTCAACCCTGGGGAGATGTGGGTCTCGCCGTTGAACTCCTTGTCCACCCCGGCCAGGATCCGCAGCAGCGACGACTTGCCCGAGCCGTTCATGCCCAGGACCCCGATCTTGGCTCCGTAGAAATAGGAGAGGCTGATGTCTTTTAAGATCGGCTTCTTGTCGTAAAACTTGGCGACCCGAACCATGGAATAGATGATTTTATTGGGCTCAACGCTCATTGGGGCAACTCCTGTTAAGATGGACCGGAAAATTTGTAAGCGATCACAGGGCACCACATCTTGCGGCGATCGGTCCGGCTCACGGACAACAGTACGCATCGCCGCCCCGCTTGCCGCAACCTGCGGCACCCTGTGACCGCTTTTAGCTGAGTTGAGCAGCTTGTCTGCTCAATACGAAACTTATACCCGAAGGGTGATTCCGTGGTTATTTGACCCCTTGGGGCATACCCCGTGATCCGTTACGAAAATTTTGTGGCGCAAGGATAGCACAGAGCGGGAAAATCTTCACTTTGAAAAAAAGCGCGCATTCGAGAATCCCAGCAGAGGCAATGGTGGGCGATTGCTCCGGAGGGCGGCGACACTATCTGGGCGAGGCCTGCCCTCTTTCCACCTCAATCAGACCGATATGGATGGCATAAAAAGTCAGAGCCTGGGGAGTATGAAGGTCCAGCTTCCCCATGATGTTGGTGCGGTGATTGTCCACGGTCTTAGGGCTGATATAGAGGAGAGAGGCAATCTCCTTGTTGGAATATCCTTCCGCCACCATCTTTAGGACCACCTTTTCCCTCTTGGTCAGGGTTGAGGCCGCCTCCCCATCTTCCTTGCTGCCGTCCACCGTAAGGCCTAGAGCTGCATATTCCCCGGCCACGGCGTCCGGAATGTATTTTTCTCCCCGCAGCACCGTGCGGATGGCCCGCAAAAGTTCCTCCTGTCTGGCATCCTTCAAGGCATAGCCATCGGCCCCGGCCCTGAAGGCGAGGCTCAGATATTCCACCGAATCGTGAACGGTAAGCATCAATATCCTGGTCCGGGGGCACTGCTTCTTGATATCGGCAATGGCATCGACCCCGTTCATCCTGGGCATGGAAAAATCAAGCAGCAGCAAATCAGGGGCCAGATTCGCGCACAAGCGAATGGCCTCAAGCCCGTCGGCGGCCTCCCCTATCACCTCGAATTCCGGATAGTCATCCAAGATCGCCCGCAACCCTTCCCGCAGAATGGTGTGGTCTTCGGCGATCACGATGCGCTTTTTGCTGGTCATGCGTCCCCCTCCATGCAGCGTCTGTAAGCCAGGTTCCCCCATGTTATCAAGTCTCCCAGCCAAGTCAATGCAATATCTCCCCCCCCGCGCCAGGGATTTTCCGATAAAATAGGGTACATCCCCTATTTAACAAACCTTGCTGCTACTCCTATAGTAAAAAAATGAGGATTAAACTCATGGGGAGGGAAGGCTATGGCAAGACACGCTGAATGCACCAGACAATCAAGGATAACCGCAGCCAAGGAAATAAACAGTGTCCTGCTGGACGAGGATCTTTTGCTGGAAAACGAAGAGGAAGAAGAAAACAGCTGGTCGGTTGAACGGCCAAGCACTTTAACCGTCCTTTTTGATATGGAGCAGAACAGCGAGGTTGACCTCGAGGAAAGCCCGTCCACGGTGGACCTGGATGATGACGATTGCGGCGGAGGACTGATCAGCAAGACCCGTGATCTTTCCGACAGCCAGCTGGATCCGGTCAAGGCGTATCTCCAGGAAATGGGCTCCGTCAGCCTGCTTTCTTCAGCGGCGGAAACCGAGATCGCCAAGAAGATTGAAGAGGGGGAAAGGCTTATCCAGGACACCATCCTGACCACGCCCCTGGCCGTTGAATTCCTGCGCGAAACAGCGGCCAAGATGCTCGCCGGGAAAAAGACCATGGCCGATATTCTCCGCGGCCTGGATGAAACAGCTCAGCCGGTCGAGGCAGAAAAAAAGGAACGTTTCCTCTGGCAGATCAGCGAAGCGCACCGTCTTAACGAGGAGCTTTCGGCCTTCCGTCTCGACCTGCTTGCTCCCGCCATTACCAAGGGCGAAGCCCAGAAAATCAGAATCCGAATCAAACGTAACACCAAGGCGATCGCCAAACTTTTCGAGCACGATCGCCTCAGTGCCAGGCATCTTTACGCCATCATCAACCGGATGCGCAAACAAGGAGCCAAACTTGCCCCTCCCCCCCAGATCAAGGAAGACAAGGCCAAATATGCCTTTTTTCTGCAGGGCTGCGTCAAGACCCATGGCATCGACCCTGAATCCCTGACCACTCTGCTGGCCGAAATCACCGCCGGAGAAAAAGTCAGCCGGGAAGCAAAAAACACCCTGGTGCAGGCCAACCTGCGCCTCGTGGTCAGCGTGGCGAAAAAGTACGCCAATCGGGGCCTGCAGCTGCTCGACCTTATCCAGGAGGGCAACATCGGCCTGATGAAGGCCGTGGAAAAATTCGAATACCGGAG
>Ga0208863_1000213_pt1 | contig 71620 bp, 64 predicted proteins | sample RifOxyD3_FD_184040 | JGI IMG/M metagenome (GOLD analysis project Ga0208863, IMG submission 184040) | Soil microbial communities from Rifle, Colorado - Rifle Oxygen_injection D3 (SPAdes) | ecosystem: Environmental > Terrestrial > Deep subsurface > Rock core/Sediment | place: Rifle, Colorado... | reverse complement strand
CCCGATCCTCTAATGGCATTGGCTATTTGTGCGCAAAACGGTGCCGATCAAATCACGGTCCATTTACGCGAAGACCGCCGCCATATCCATGATGAAGATGTCCGTCGTATTTTGGAAAGTTCATCCCTGCCGGTGAATTTAGAGTGTTCGATCAATCCTGAAATCATTGATATCGTATGCACGCTGCGTCCCCATCGCGCTACCTTGGTTCCTGAAAAACGTGAAGAGGTTACGACGGAGGGGGGATTGGATGTTAAGGGGCAATATCATGCCATATTAAATGCTATTAAAAAACTTTCCGACAATGAAATCGAAGTTTCTCTCTTTATCGATCCAACGAATGAAGCGGTAGAACTCTCCTGTAAGCTGGGCGCTCAGTGGGTTGAACTCCACACCGGAACCTATGCGAACGTGTATGCCATGCGCCATTCCGCCCTTCCCCATTCACACCATGCGATTGATTCTCTAAAACTAAGTCGCAAAGAACTCGATACAAAGCTGAACCGATCGTACGAAGAGATTGTCGATGCCGCTAACAAAGCTCGAATGGCTGGATTAAAAGTCGCTGCAGGACATGGGCTCAACTATCAAAATGTTAAGACTATTGTTGAGATCGATACCATCGAAGAACTCAATATCGGTCAAAGTATCATTGCCCGTTCGGTATTTACAGGTTTGGCGACGGCTGTGTCGGATATGAAAGCCTTATGTCAGCGTTAAAAACAATCGCTATCAGCGTCGGCGATTTGAATGGTGTAGGCTTTGAGATACTTCTCAAAGCGCATAACGTGATCAAACAGCTCTGCAATCCTCTCTATTGCATCAACTACACGATGGCTCAGCAAGCGGCATTGTTGTTACACACCCAATTCCCGAATGATTTTTATATGTTTAAAGTCTCAGGGGAATTTACCATCGAACCGGGGAAAGTATCGGCTTCAAGCGGACGTTACAGCTATGATTCTTTTAGTGCTGCGGTAGAACTTGCCCAATCGAAAGCCGTTGACGCGATCGTCACCCTCCCTATCCATAAAGAAGCGTGGATGATGGCAGGGATCGAATATGTAGGTCATACGGATGCACTCAGGGATATATTTAAAAGCGATGCGATTATGATGCTCGGCTGCGATAAACTCTACGTTGCATTGTATACCGAACATATTCCGCTTCGTAGCGTTGTTGAACACATGAGCGTTGAAAAAATTACCGATTTTTTACTGCTTTTGCATAAAAGTGTCCATCGCTCTCCGATAGGGGTGCTGGGGCTAAATCCGCATGCAGGAGATCACGGTGTTTTGGGGGATGAAGAGACGATCATTGAACAGGCTATCTTGCAGGCAAATCAGCAAATCGGAGAGAGTATCTTTGAAGGCCCTCTGGTTCCTGATGTTGCTTTTACCCCTCGAAACAGAGAGTATTATAAAACTATTGTCGCCATGTACCACGATCAGGGATTAGCTCCTCTCAAAGCCCTCTATTTTGATGAGGGGATCAATGTCTCTTTAGGATTGCCGATTATCCGGACTTCTGTTGATCATGGGACAGCCTTTGACATCGCCTATAAAAATAAAGCGTCAATATTAAGTTATATTAATGCTGTAAAAGCAGCCATTGAATTACAAGAACAAGGTATACATTTATAGTGAATAAATCACCCATCAATGTATTTAAGTCACTGATTCATCCGAACTTTGATGCCGATGCATTTCGTCTTACTTTTATTAAAGCGGCTTGGAAAGTTTATTCCGAAAATGAAAAAGAGCTTGTTTCACAAAGCCGTTTTCAACAACTGATCGGCAAACTATACGATTGGCTTTTTTTAGAAAAAAAAGGAAATTATGATACCGTACTCAGTGATGTGAGAGATCTCTTTCGTAACTCAGAATCGGTAGAACGTTTTTTCTCCGATACTTTTTACATTGTTCTTAATTACTACATTAAATCTTTCTACGGCAATCTGGGCGGATGGGAAAAAATCATCCTTTTTGCCACGGCGATTGATCGTTTTATTACCCATGCTTCAAATCGATTGGATGATGAATCGTTCTTTATATTTGAAGATGCATTTATCAATGCTCTTGAAAAACTTCGCCAGCACTCACAACCCATTACCGTACTCAATACTTACTATGGAGTACCGATTCAATATCCAGCACATATTCTCCATACCGATATTCAAAGCGTTATTCTTCGGGTACACCCTCTACAAGAAACCGCTGCGATATTGCAAAATGGGATTTATATCCTAAAAAACGGACAGTTAATCAACGATGTTTACGCTTCCGTCAATCCGATTATGGTGGATGGGGAACGTGTTTTAGAGCTAAAACGTTTTGATCAGCTCGAAACCTCGCTGTTTCATCGACAAAGTATCCGTGTTCATCCCCCTAAACCTTTTTCATTTACGGTGCAGCACCCAACATTGACATTGCACTGCAATCTCTATGACATCTCCATCGGAGGAATAGCGGTTACGAGTAAACACGCCTACTCACTCCCTACCATGAGTGAAGTGTCGTTAATCTTTCCACAAGAGATCATGGGAAATTCAATGGAGTTCAAAGGACAATTGGTCTACAAGTCCTCGTATGAGGGTGGGTACAAATACCATTTCAAAATTATCCCCACCCTTCAGCAAGAAGCTGAATTGAGTAAATATATTACGAAACGCGAGCAGGAAATTATCAAAAAACTCCGTGAAGAGATCGTTTAAGAGAGGCGGTTACGATAATCCTCATAACCAAACTCATGAAGGACTTCGAGTTTCCCCTCTTTCGTCCAGATTGCAAGTGATGGGAGTTTAATCCCGTTAAACGTCGTATTTTTGACAAACGTGTAGTGGATCTGATCTTCAAAAATAATTTTATCCCCCACCATCAGCGGCTCATCAAACGAGTAATCTCCCATGATGTCCCCTGCTAAACACGTATTTCCCCCTAAGCGGTAGGTGTACGCTTTTTCCCCGCTTTCCCCTGCCCCACGGATTGCCGCTCGGTAGGGCATGGCTAACGTGTCGGGCATGTGTGCTTCCGCTGAGGTGTCTAAAATTGCGATATCCATTCCGTTATGAACAATATCGAGCACCGATGCGACGAGAGGCCCCGTCTGCCATCCCACGGCTTCACCCGGTTCCAAATAGACGGTAATGTCGTTATGACGTGCTTTGAATGCACGGATAACTTCGATAAGACGATCGACATCATAATCACTACGGGTGATATGGTGCCCTCCTCCAAAATTGATATATTTCATTCCGTCGATATAAGAGCCGAATTTGGTTTCAAACGCTTCAAGCACCCCCTCCAGCGCATCGACGTTTTGTTCGCATAAGGCATGAAAATTTAAACCGTCGAGTTTCGAGACGATCGACGCATCGAAATTTGCAAGCGTCGTTCCTAATCGGCTGTAAAGCCCGCACGGATTATATAAATCTACCGGAGAAGAGGAGTATTCGGGATTGACGCGTAATGAGACCGAGATCGTCGGATTGATTGCTTTAACGCGCTCAAAATATCGGTGAAACTGTGATGGAGAATTGAAGATGATATCATCGCTTATACGGGCGATTTCGTCGATATCTTCGTCTTTGAATGCCGGAGAGTAGGTATGTACCTCTTTGTTCATCTTTTCGCGGGCAAGCTTCGCCTCGTGCAAACCGCTTGCGGTGCACCCCTGAAGGTATTTTCCCACCAAATCAAAAGTCGACCACATCGCAAATCCTTTGAGCGCGAGGATAATCTTCGCTCCGGATTCACGCTGAACACGTTCCATGACCTGTAAATTTTTCTCTAAAAGGGCTTCTTCACAAATGTAACATGGAGTGTGGGTGAGTTGGGAGAAATCGATCGTGCTCATAGGAATTCCTAAGTAGGGAGTTTTAATGGCGAGATTGTAGCATAGAGTTATTTCCACATAATGTGTTTAGTGCTAAAATCATCGAATGCAGGTAATTTCATAGGGTGCAGGAGGTTCAAATGGGTTCTTCTTTTTATGTCGATATTGCCAGAAATGCGATCATGGCTCAGTTTAAGAGGAGACAGATCGATAAAGACGAATGGCTTTCTCTTCATCCGAGTTTAGCTCGACAAGGGGCCACCTTTGTAACTCTAACGGTTGAGGGGCATTTGCGCGGTTGCATCGGATCCATCATCGCACACAGACCTTTGATTGATGATTTGATTTCCAATGCTCAATCGGCAGCGTTCCATGATCCCCGCTTTCTCCCTGTTTCTGAAGCTGAGATGGATAAAGTACGCGTAGAAGTATCATTGCTGACGCAACCGGAGGAGGTAATTTACCGTGATGCCGATGAACTCTCGCGTCTCATCCGCCCGTATGTAGACGGTGTCATAATACGTCTTGGAAATCATCAAGCCACTTTTTTACCGCAAGTGTGGGAAGAATTGAATGATTTCGGGCTATTTTTTGCCCATTTGGGGCAAAAGGCCGGAATCGGAAGTGATCCGCTCTCTTACCATCCCGAAATTTATACCTATCAGGTTGAAAAATATAAGGAAGAAACCGATGACGCGTAGAACCATGAGTGTTGCAGGAAGTTTTTATCCTGCAAAGAGATATGAAGTCAATGGGATGATCGATCGTTTCAATGCAATATTGGAAGATCATCCAGAAAATGTAAACCGTTTTAATACCCTCACAGGAGAAGCAATTATTGTTCCTCATGCGGGGTGGGTCTATTCGGGATTTACAGCTAACATCGCCTTTCGGATTCTTGCCCGCTCGAAACCTAAAACAATCGTCGTTATCGGTCCCTCCCACCGTGTCGGATTTGAAGGGGTGAGTATCGCCGATACCCAATGGTATCAAACACCGCTGGGAGATCTGGAAATAGACCGTGTTCTTGTAAAAGATTTGAGAGAGCGGCTGAACATCCCCTTTTTTCCGGAAGCGCATCACGAACACAGCACCGAGGTGCAGATGCCGTTTATCAGACACTATATGAGCGATGTGAGGGTGGTCGAATTGGTCTACGCTTACGCAGAGCCTTCCCTGATTGAACCGATAATTACCTACTGTTTGACTCAAAGCGAGACGGCTATCGTCATAAGCACCGATTTGAGTCATTACTATCCGCTTAGTGAGGCAAATCAATTGGATTCGATATGTCTGGAAGCGATTCGGGATGAAAATACACATACACTCCACCAAGGATGCGAAGCATGCGGAAGGATCGGTGTAGAAGCGATGCTCAATGTTGCTAAGAAAAAAGGGATGTATAGCACTCTTCTCGATTACCGAACCAGCGCTGATGCAAGCGGTGACAGTTCACGTGTGGTAGGATATATGAGCGCTATTTTCAGCTCCCGAGTTTAAGGCAGCATCACTTATAATTATATTGATACAGAAGGGGCAACAGTGACAGAAACGGAAATATTTCTCGGTCGACAGCCCATTTTCAATCATGAGGGGAAATGCTTCGGGTATGAGCTTTTGCATCGCGGCAAAGGTCAGCAGAATGCAATCATTCATGATGATGCCAAGGCGACGGCAAGAGTTATCATTAATACAATCCACAATATCGGGTTCAGTCCGATTATCGCTGATAAAGTCGGTTTTATCAATGTCGATGATCATACCCTGCTGAGTGATGCGCTCCTCTCGCTTCCCAAAGAAAAATTTATTTTCGAAATTTTAGAATATACCAAAATGTCCGTGGCGATTGTCGAACGGATTCAGTACCTTTATGGGCTTGGATACCGTTTTGCCATCGATGATTTTTGCTGCAAAAGCAGCAATATTGAATATTTCAAATTGATTTTTCCGTATGTTGATATCGTCAAGATTGATCTTTTGATGTCTCATGCTGTCAGTATCGAGGAGATGGCAGAACGATTTTTATCGTATGATGTCAAACTTTTGGCTGAAAAAATTGAAAATATGGAGATGTTTGAACGGTGCAAGAGTGCCGGTTTTGACTATTTCCAAGGTTATTTTTTTGAAAAACCGACCATTCTCATCGGAAAAAAAATAGAGCCTACCATGGCCAATGTCCTCGATTTGATCAACACCTTCTATACTACCTCGGATATTGAGGTATTGACACAGAAATTTTCCCATTATCCCGATTTGACGTTCAATTTATTGCGCTATATCAACTCTGCTGACTTTCAGTTTAACCACACGATTACCAGCATAAAGCAGATATTAACCCTGCTGGGTCCATCGCGGCTGCGTTCATGGCTTGGTCTATTTTTGTATGCGGGGTCTGATAATGTTTTGTTTCAAGAAGCGATATTTGATGCGGCAAAATTTAGAGGAAAAATGATGCAGGAGTTGGTAAGGATGTGCGGAAAACCGGAATTGGCAGATGAAGCGTTTTTAACCGGAAGTTTGTCTCTTGTTGACGTTTATATGCAAGTTTCTATGGAATCAATATTGGAAAAAACGCAACTCAGCCAGCCCATGATTGATGCATTGCTGTACAGGGAGGGGTATTTTGGGAGATTGCTGAATGTTGCTGAAAAATTGGAAACGACAGAAAATATTCAAACGATTATCGAATATTTAGCCCCTAAAGTCCAACTGACGCCGCATGATCTTTATACGATTTACCTCAATGCGAATACCTACGTTGCAAATACAAAGTAAGCATTGACATTTCTTAGGTTGGCTATGCCAACCAAGAGGGGAAGTTTTTAAGCATCCAACTCGATAACATTCCACGGAAGACCCTGGGTGTTCATTTCATCCATAAATGGATCAGGATCCATCTGTTCCATGTTGAATACACCCATACCGTTCCAGATCCCCTGAACCATCAGTTTGGCTCCGATGACCGCAGGAACACCCGTCGTATAGGAAACCCCCTGGGATTTGACTTCAGCATAGCACTCTTCGTGATCTTTAACCTGATAGATATAGATTTTACGTTTCTTGCCGTCTTTGAGCCCTTCGGCAACGATACCGATGTTCGTTTTCCCTTTGGTTCGAGGACCGAGAGATGCCGGATCAGGAAGCAATGTTTTTAAAAACTCGATCGGAACGATCTTCATCCCCTGATGTTCGACTGGCTCGATGCCGAGCATCCCGACGTTTTCGAGGCATTTCATGTGGGTAAGGTAGCTTTGTCCGAACGTCATAAAGAAACGGATTCGTTTAAGCCCGTTGATATGTTTAACGAGTGATTCCATCTCTTCGTGATAAAGCAAATAGCTGTCTTTTGGCCCTACTTCGGGATAATCCCATACCTGCATGATCTCCATCGGTGCCGTTTCGATCCACTCACCGTTCTCCCAGTAGCGCCCTTTTGCGCTCACTTCACGAAGGTTTATCTCAGGATTGAAGTTGGTAGCGAACGGATAGCCGTGGTCTCCAGCGTTACAGTCAAGGATATCGATGGTGTGGATCTCGTCGAAATAGTGTTTTTGCGCGTAGGCACAGAAAACATTAGTCGCGCCAGGATCGAAGCCGCTGCCGAGCAGCCCCATAATCCCCGCTTCTTTAAACGCGGCATCTCTTTCCCATTGGAGTTTGTATTCGAATTTCGCTTCGTCCGGGTGTTCGTAGTTAGCGGTATCAAGGTACGGGGTTTTGGTCGCGATACACGCATCCATAATTGCGAGGTCTTGATAAGGAAGCGCGACATTGATGAGGATGTCGGGTTTGACATTCGTGATAAGATCGATTACCTCTTGGGTATTATCCGCATCTACGGTTGTAATTTCGAGTGAGCCCTCAGGGAGCTCGCTTTTGATCTCTTCACAGCGGCCGATGCTGCGGCTTGCTAAAACGATGCGGTCAAATACATGGTTGTTCATGACACATTTGTGTGCCACAACGCGCCCTACTCCACCGGCGCCGATAATCAGTACAGTTGCCATATGATTCCTTTTAAATTGTTATATCAAAATATTCTGCCTCGGAAGAGGCATGCTTTAGCAGTACTAGCTAAAGGGAATTTCCTTCCCTTAGTGTTTTAAAACAAAAGTATAAACAAATCTCTCTTACGAAAACGTTACAGACAAAATGCCGCATAAAGTGTCAAGCCCCAAATGAACGTCAACATTCCCAGGGATAAAAAGACCAATGCCGCTCCGGCATCTTTTGCACGTTTGGCAAGTTCATGGTGGTCAAACGTTACCAAATCGACCGTCCGTTCAACCGCGCTATTAATGATTTCGGCAATAAGCGGTATAAACAAAGAGACAGCAAGAATGGCTTGATAAACGAATTCTATCGGGAGGCTCCAGGCAACAGCCATTCCGACGACAAACAAAAGGATTTGCAAACGAAACGATTTTTCGTTTTTGGTCACTTCAACCAAACCGTTCAACGCATAACGGGTATTTTTAAAAAGTGTATATTCAGGCTTGTTGAGTGCCATATTTCTCCTTTAAATTGATAATAGCATCATACACGATTTCGGGTTCACTCTTCATTGAGAGGGGCTCTCCGTAAATGATACGGACATTTCGCCTAAACCATGAACGTGACGGGGTGTGACGTTTTGATGAGCGGGAAAAAATACTTCCGTATATCCCATCGATATAAAAGGGGACAATAACCCCCTCGCTGCTCGAAGCAATCATTTTGTATCCGTGTTGAATTTTCCCCACTTCGCCGTCACCGCTGATAGCCCCTTCGGGAAACAGGGCGACGATTTCACCGTTTTGCAGACGATTCCGCGCATGCTTGAACGCTTCATTCGCTCCTCTTGCCGAGATGGGGATTACCTCTCCCAGTTCCATAATCGGCCGTATCAGCGGTTTTTCATAGATGGACCGTTCCATTAAATACCGGATGCGCCGTTCAATTCCCACCTGTACCAAAATCCAGTCAATCCAGCTGATGTGATTTCCCAGTAATAACACGGGGGTATCCGAGGGGACGTTATGGGTTTGCAAAGGAATTATGTTGTAGCGCAAAGCCAGCAGCCGTTCAAAGATGAGCCATACAAAATAGTCTTTATAGCGTATCATCGCCCAAAAACTCAGCAGAAGGGAAATAAAGAGCATCGAATAAAAAAGCATCACTGCGTCCCACCCAAAATAGGCGAAAAAGGTCGTTAAAATCAAGAAAAGGGTCATAAATATATTTTGAATCCAATTATTGCCCGACAAGAGATAGGAGATATGGGCAGTCGGAGTCTTGGAAAGGATGAGAGCATTTAGCGAGACAATCATCATCGCCCCGCCGATACCGAATCCAAAAAAGATAAAGCCGATCCACTGCAGATCATAAGTTATCGGCAAAAAGGTGAGCATTACGGTGATGATGAGCGCACCGGCCACGATCAGCCCTTTGTGCAGATAGTGGCGGGAGAGGCGCGAAGCAATAACGGAGCCGGCAATGATTCCGAATGCGGCGAGCGCCATCAGCCCCTGAACGACAATCGTATTCTCGATCCCCAGTGTCGATTTGGCATAAGCCCCGAAGGCGGCCAATATTACCTGGGAGATCGACCAAAACAGGGAGAGGAAAAGGATCGCTTCGAAGATATCTTTTTTGCGGCAAAGGAGAATCCAGTTTTTTCGCAGAGTGTAGCCGGTTAAATATTTTCTGACATTAAAAGGGATTGGATTGCTTTTACCGTGCGATTGAAGACGAAGGGTGAGAAAAAATTCGATTAGACTTCCGATAACGAGCAACCACCCCAGAGGAGCGATTTGACGCAATATTTCGGCCTCATTGCGGTAAGGCTCTGCCAGGGTATTTTCAAACAATACCGTATAAGCGATGATACCCGAAAGGATGGCAACCGTCGTAACCGATTGGACCAATGCGTTTAAAGCGCTAAAATCCCTCTCTCCGGCAATCTCTTTGATGTATCCGTATTTTGCCGGCGAATAGATCGCCGCTTGGGCTGCCAAAATAAACGTAAGGGCAAAAGAGGTCCAAAACCACCCCTGATAATAGCTGTAGGTGATCAGCAACGTTATCACGACTGCGAAAAATGCTCCGTAACGCATAACGTTAGCTTTTGAAAAACGGTGGGAGAGGTATCCGGATGGGGTAAAAAGAAAAATAAACGGAAGTAAAATCAGGGCGTTTAAAATTGCCGTATAGATAATCTGAGTTTGATCGTCGTAGATTTTAAAAACGGTATTTTGAATAATAATCTTGTGCCCAAGATCGGTAAAAGCATTCAGAAACAGTGCCAGAGTGTAGGGGATAATCCCCTCGAGACGACGGAGAGCCATTACCCGAGCACCGTGCTCCACCCCTCATAATGTCCATGTTCCTGCATAGCTGATTCATACAGCGATGTCGTGGTCTCCTCGACGATTTCCGGAGCAATCATTTCATTTTTGATCAGAACGACCCCGTAAGCATAATCACTCTCGTCGTCATGGACATACTCTTTCACCGTAAAACCGTGTGAAGCAAGTTGTGCAACGGCACGTTCCATCGATGTTTTGGTTTGGAAGAAAAGATAGTGTTCCACTTCTCTGGGAATACTAAGATCATCCCCCGCTTCGAGAAGAGCAGCAATGGTATGACGGTTTTGGATACTGAGAAGGCCGTAGGCATCGGGGTAGAGGTTGTCACTGTACATTTCCCATTTGGCATCTTTGGACGAACCGCGCTCATACACGTATCCGCCGTGACGATTCATCACCTCGGAGCTGATGTTTTCAAACCGTTTAGCTTGAGGGGCATAGAAATAAAATTCTGCCCACCCCTCCTTCATCACCCTACCGGCAAACACCGCATCCATCGAAGTGTTCAGTGCAGCTGCTAAATCTTTTGTAAAGGATTCTAGAGCCTCGTCAACACGATCAGCTTTAATGAACAGCCACAAAAGCCACGGCCGTTCTTCTTGAGGGGACTCTTCAATAAGATCGAGTTCTACATCACAGCGGTACGGCACATTTTCATCATCGAGGAGCTCATAAAATTCTACCATTGATACAAAACCTTATTTTTTTGCCATTATAACTTTATTCTGGCTGTTCTCCCAAATAGCTTTTCTGGAGCTTCACTTTACTGGCCAATTCCTGGACGTTTTTTGCTTCTATGAGGGGGAGAACCTCACGTTTTTGAAGGTTCTGGGAGAGGAGCTGCATTTGTGCCGTTGCTTCGGCCGCTACCTGTTCCAAAGTCTGACGGATAGCACGGTATTCTTGGCGTTCATACGATTCGAGGGTAATGATGAGTTCGCTCAGTTTTCCTTTAGCATTCTGAAACTCTTCGTTCAAGGTTTCGGCCGAAGCAAAAAGACGGGAGAGCGGTTTCAAGGAATCCGAAAGCTCTTTTGAATGCGATGTCATCTCCCGCATCTGTTTGGATGAGAGAACCATCTGCTGCATGATGAGTTCGCTTTGTTCCCGTGAACCGCGCAATAGCGTATCGTTTTCCAATAACGACGTAACAATCGATTCACTTTTTGCCCCGAGCATTTGGATGTGATGAGAAAAATCGTGGATGATTCGATCGAGCTCTTTTTGTACAACCGTAATGGTATGATCGGGGAGCTGATGACTCATCTTTATGAGAAGATTATGGACATTTTTGAGCTGCTCATGAACCTCTTTTTGTTCATCACAACTGACGCGGGCAACATTCTTGAGTTGATTAAAATGATCTTGTTCTGCAACACGCAGGAGATCGATATGACGATGGACGACGTTATCCAGGCTCGGAAGTTCAGAGAGGGTAAACTCTTCAAATTTTTCCATGGCACTATGCTGTTGCGCCAAAAGGGCTTCGATTTTAGAGACAAAGAGTTTTTGATTGGACTGAATGACATTCAGAGCATCGAGTTCTTCTTTAAATACATGACGAATTTGCTCGTGCGTCGAGCTCTCCATCTGTGCAATGAGGTCAAGCCGGTCTTTGAGGATCGCCACTGATGAGGCTAAGGATGCGAGTTCATCACTGACACCGCTTATACGTGAGCGATCATCATGGGCATTCATCACCGAAACCGTCTGAGACATCACACTCATTAGGGCTGAGAGGAGGATCCCGATACTCAGGGACAAAAGCGACTCTTTTATAACAGAAGGATCCATTCCGGTGCTAAGGATAAAATGGAACAACCCCCCGATGGCCCCCAATGCCAAAACGACCGGAGTATAACTGATCTTGTTTGGGTCTTTATAAACTGCGGTATGACGTAAAAAGAGGAGTGACATGATAATAATAGTGAGGAGTACGCCGATACTGATCATAAGAGTTCCTTTTTATAGATAATCTCTGCCAAAGATTGAGGTGAAGCGGCAAAATGATCACCTGAACCTTCCGAACTGAATCCCCATCCTGCAAAGATACTGGAAATTCCGGCTCGTGAAGCGGCCTCCATATCTTTGGAATTGTCACCGATCATCCAAGCATTATCTATACCCGAACGGTAAGCATGATGCTCAAGGTGGCGATACAGCATCTGCGGATGAGGTTTTGGGGTCTCAACATTATCTGCACCGATGATAAGGGAAAAATGAAAATCCAACCCCAAATGCCCTAACATCCGTTTGGCAAAAATACTCGGGGCATTGGTAGCTACTCCCATCTCTATCCCGTTTTCACGAAACTCATTCAAAACCTCCCGTATCCCCGCATACGGTGTTACATGTCGAATACATTGATCGTAATAATGCTCTTCAAAAAGTTCACGTGCACACTCCTCGTAAATCAATTTTCCATAAAAAATCTCAGACAGATTGCGGACCGGTGCATTGATAGCATCGACGACGGAACGGACGCTGAGGGGTTCAAGACCGTAACACTCTGCGCGTACATGATTAATGGAAAGGGTAATATCCAAACCCGAATCAATCAAGGTTCCATCCATATCGAATATCGCAATCGTCTTCATTCGATTCATTTCATTTTTAGATACAGTTCATGAAGGGTTTGAATAAATAGCAGGTGATCATTCGGACAACGGCACACCCGATACTCCGCATACCCCAGTTCATGTGCCACTTCGGCATATTCGATGGAGAGTTCGAAATCGGTTTCGGAATTATCGATCGTAAAAGCAATCGGAACGATAATGACTCTTTTGTTTTTCAGATCATGCAATGTCGTTTCCAACGAAGGCTCCAGCCATTTCATCGGTCCCACTTTGGATTGATACGCTAGATGAATTCCGTTAAAATTCAGATCATTATTTTTCAGCATAGCTTCAATCAATTCCACATGGGCAATCACCTGGCGCTGATACGGATCTCCTTGATCAACGATCTTCTGCGGCAGACCGTGGGCAGAAAAAATAAGGTCAAAGGTATCGGCTTTATCCTCGCCCAAAGCCTCCTTAATCCGTTCAATAAGACACCGATTATAGGTTTGATGGGCAAAGAAATGTTTGATCTCTACCGTAATGACGTTCCATCCCACAGCGTGTGCGGCTGTTTCAAAATCATCCAGAGAGGATTGGGTAGTCGTACTAGAATACTGTGGATACAGAGGGATGAGATAGACCTTTTCCACCCCCTGCTCTTTTAAATGCCGGCACACTTCATTGGCCATCGGAGGCGTATAACGCATGACAAAATCAACAATGATCTCATCACCTACAACTTCCTGCAACCGTTTTACTACACTGCGCGTATGCTCGACCAGGGGGGATTTTCCGCCGATTTTTTGGTAAATCTCCTGCGATTTTTCCGTGCGGGTCAAGGTGATCATCCCCGCAATAAATCGGCGTAAAAGTGTACTTTTTGTACGAATGATATACGGGTCGTTAAACATATTGTGTAAGAACATCTCAACTTCATTAAGATTGTTGGGGCCGCCCATATTGAGCAGTACAATGGCTTCTTTCATAAATGTGTGTTATCCATTCGTTTTTGAAGAAAGTGTACCATAACGCCGTGCCAAAATTGTCGATTATAAAAAAAACTAAAGCTTTTTCATTTATAATGACTGTTACGCAGAAAAAATGGGAGGCTTGATGTTGATTAAACATACAGTGCTATCACTGATTTTACTGACCCTTACAGTCCAAGCAGAGTCGCAGAGGCGGGAACCTTCCCTCTTTCTAGAATATGAACGCGAATTAAAAAAAAATAATGATACGATTAAAAACGATGAAACCCCTTTTATCAAACACAATACTTCTTTATCGGCTGCCAAACCTACCCCACCGACAGAACCCTCTATTAAAACGGCAGTAATCCCGGAAACTGTTCTAAAAAATACGAAAGCCGACACCGATACGATCGGTCAGGATACCAATCCTTTTTTAGTTGTTACGAAGCCGGCACCCATCGCCTCAAAAGCAGCCTGTCCCGATACTGAAAGCATCACCAGCGAACCTAAAAACAATACGAATAAAATCGTCAAAAATTTCAAAAATGCGAAAGAGAAGCTCCTTTCACGCGCCAAAGATTTTCTAGGTACCCCTTACGGTTTCGGAAACAGAGACGGAGAACGGACTGACTGTTCCGGTTTTACCCAGCAGGTGTATCGACAATTCGGCATTTCCCTGCCCCGAAGTGCAGCTGAACAAGCTCAATTGGGAGAAAATGTTGATCTGAATGATCTTCAAATCGGCGATCTGCTCTTTTATCGCACCTACAAATCCGATCCCTCACATGTGGCTATTTACGCCGGCGAAGGTCAAATCATTCATGCCTCATACGCAAATAAAAAAGTACAATACGATTCGATTGATAAAGGGTATTATAAACAGCGCTTTATGTATGCCAAACGTCTCGCACTCAATAACCTAAATAATGATGAATAAGTATGTCTGCTTTTTATTCCACACTTGATAAACATTGGCTTTGGAAAGAGGTCTATACCAAACTCGACATCTCTTCGCCGGCGTATCAATACTGGAATGACACCCGCCATATCAAACTCAACCGTTACGTCTTTCTTGAAAAAAATACCCTGCCTGACAAATATGCCCATATCGAAGAGGATCTAACCGATCTCAGCGGTTATTTACCGACCCAATACGCCGCAACCCAGCTGGGGATCGATAGCCATATCTTCGGCTACAAAAAAATGCGCCTCTACAATCAGTTCGAATACAAATTCGTCAACGACATCAAATTCGTCAATCTCAAGCGCTTTTTTCTCGAAAACGGGATAAAAATCGGCAAAAAAAGTTATGTTCATTTGGCACGCCTCGATGAACTGATTATTACCGCCGATTCCCGCTTCTACCGCATCGACGACAACTACGGAGTGGTCGTTTACGATTGACGCTTTGCCCAGCGCGGGAAAAACCGCGACGGTGATAAAACAAGATTGATACCTTTCCCATCCACGATGTGCTCTTTTAATCGCTTTGCCAAGTAGGGAGCAAGTACAAATCCATACCCCCCTGATCCGTTTATCATCATAAGGTTCGGGTAATAGAGGTATTCTCCCGGATCGACCGCCTGACCATGCCGCAGATGAGGATATTTTTCTAATGTTAATGCGGCATTGACCAGACTTCCCAGCATCGGGAGATAGTCATTTGAGCCTGAACGGAGTCCCATATAGTCATTGAGAATATTAATATTATTTAATTTTAATGTTTTGGAGGCTTTTTCAAGCAGTTGTGCTCTCCCCAGCTCCACATCATACGATTCACCGCTAAAGGGTGAATAATGGACATCATGGGTTGCACCGATGGCAGCGATCCCCGCTTTCGTCGTCGGAGAGATCGAAACATGATGGTGAAGGATACACGGGAGATGGATAGAGGTTTCGATATCGATCCGATGCCCCCAAATGCCCCGCAATCCGACGTAATCGATCGGCAAGAGTTTCGGATAGGCTCCGATAGCGAGGACAAGGTGTTTGGAGCTCAAATCACCGACCTGCCATAATCCATCGGCATAGATCACCTTTTCAACCTTGATCGAATAAAAATCGATCCCTTCCGCCATAGAACGGCATACCCCCTGCGCATCGACAACGGCACCATCGTTAAAATAGATATAGCTCTCATTTGAGGCTTCTTCGGTTAGAAGCGATTTTAACTCATCATCGATTATAGAGTGTTGCAGAGGTGTTTCGTATTTGAAATGTTCGAGTTTCTCAGCTTCTTGCGGAGAGTTTACGATATGCAAAAGCGGTTTGGTGAGGGTAAATTGAGGGAAATGGGTCGTATAGAAGGCTAACGCTTCGGCGTGTGCTTCGGTCATTATCTCTTTGAGCATTCCCGCTTTGGAGATTTTGGGCGATATAAATGCCCCTGCCGCACCACTTCCCCCCGACGCGATCCCCATCTGATCGATAAGAGCGACGTTTAGACCTGCTTGAGCGAGAGTATAAGCGCTACAGCAGCCGTTTATCCCTGCCCCGATGATGATAACATCATAGGGTGATATTTTTGATATCGGCAATCGAATAAATCTCGGCGTAGATCATACCGACCAACGCTTTACGGTTAGCGCGGACGTTCAAATCCTCGGCATTAACCATAACGTTATCGAAGAAGGTATCGAGCGGTGCTTTGAGAGCGAAGAGCGCATCCAGACGCTCTTCGAGGGTTTCAAACTCTGTATCCACAACCGCTTTTGCCGATGCATAGAGGTTGCGCTCCGCATCGTTTTCAAACAACGACTCGTTGACGCTGAAACCTTTGTCCATCGCTTCGTCTTTGAGAATATTACTGACTCGTTTAAAGGTCGAGAACGCTTCAACGAATGAATCTGATGTCGCAATGGATGAGACGGCACGGATTTTTCGGTCGATGTCGAGAACGTCGAGTTCTACATGCGCGTCTTTTGCAACGACTGCTTGGATAATAGAAGGATTAATACCGACATAGGCTCCTGCCAGACGCTCGATAATAAACATCTCAACACTTTTTTTGTACTCTTTCCCCTGTGGGTACAAGGACGAAAGTTGATCGATTAGGGTTGAGAAATTGAGCGGGATTTTATGCGCTACGGCGATTTTAATAATTCCATTCACGGCGCGGCGAAGAGCGAACGGGTCACGTGACCCGGTCGGGATTTCCCCAATGCTGAACATACCGATCAACGTATCGACTTTCATCGCCATCGCAACGATCGCGCTGAGCATACTGCTCGGTAGTGCACTCTCTTCACCTGTAGGGAGGTACTGCTCTTTAATGGCATGGGCTACTTCGGCAGGTTCCCCCAGAGCAAGGGCGTAGTAATACCCCATAAGCCCCTGAAGCTCGGTAAACTCATAGACCATCTCGGACATCAAATCGGCTTTTGCAAGCTCCATTGCCCGCTCTAAATGATCAGGATTAATATTATCATATATCAAGTTTGCAATGGTCGATGCGACTACATGTTCACGTTGGATTTTTTCCGCCAACGTCCCCAAGCCGTTCATAAAGACCACTTTTTCCAATCCTGCCGTGCTGAGACCTTTTTTGAGATCGTTACGGTAGAAGAACAACGCATCGGAGAGACGTGGACGGAGAACCCGCTGGTTCCCCTCGATGACATGGCTGAAATCATCGGTCAGGGCATTGGAAACCACGACGAATGCATTGATGAGTTTCCCCTCTTTAAAGACCGGAAAATAGCGTTGGTGCTCTTTCATCGAGGTGATGATAACTTCGGGAGGAAGTTCGAGAAAACTCTCGTCAAAACTTCCCAAAAGCGGTGTCGGGTGCTCCGTGATGGCGACCACTTCATCGAGCAAATCTTCGTCGATTTCGATAGTGATTCCGTGCTCATTTTCGAGTGCAGCGAAATTTGCCAAAATCGACTCGCGGCGGCTCTGGGGATAAAGGTCTACGGACCCCTCTTTGAGAAGATCGAAATAGTGATGGATAGAGTCAACTTTTTTAGCTTCGAAATGGCTGATACGGTGAACATAGGTTTCAGAAGATGAGCGGACGCCGAAGAGTTCCATATCGACGAGCTCTTCACCCAGGGTGACATTCAACCAGCGGATCGGGCGGATAAAGCTCTCATGGTTTGAGCCCCATCGCATTGATTTCCCGAAGTTGAGACTTTTGATCCATTGGTCGATCATTTCGCCCAAAATCTCACTGCTCGCTCGTCCCTCTACGGTGCGGCTGTAATAGAGAACCTCTTTTCCCCCTTTTTCAGCGCGGGAGAGCTGGTCGAACTCGACGCCGCATTTTTTGGCAAACCCGAGCGCCGCAGGAGTCGGAGTAGCATCTTTGATCGCGATCTCTACCGGAGCGCCGTAAAACTCCTCGATACGGTCGTCTTGACGTGTTTTAAATTCGCGGTGCCACAGTACCAGACGGCGTGGTGTATAGTAAAATTCAAATTCACCTGCAAGGGCATTTTTTTCCAAAACGGCGACCCATTTTTTCTCGATCTCACTCAGCTCTTTGAGGAGGGGAACAGCCGGAAGTTCTTCGACACCGATTTCAATCAAAAGAGGTTTTAACATATTCACTTATCCATAATCATATTTAAAGCCCGATTTTACCCCTTTGATGGTTAAAAAATGCTGTTGGATGATGGTTGCTTTGGAAAAAATTAATTCAGAGATAAAGTATCCTATTTAGTCTTAGTTAAAAGTTTTGAGGTGTACAATGTCTCCATTCATCTCAAAAACCATAAGGAACCAATATGCCAACAATCAATCGTTACGTAGATATCAGCACTGTAGATCGTGAAGCGAAAAAAGACTATATCGATCGTCACTCACCGTTTATCCACTGTGAATCAAGCGCTAAAAAAGGTGAAAAATTTGCCGTTACCGTAAAAATGGGTAACGAATATTCTCATCCGGACGATTTCGATCACTTTATTGCGAATATCGCACTTTACAACGGTGAAACATTGCTCGCACGCGCTGATTTCGTCCCGGGAACACTTGGAAATGAAAAAAATCATGCGGAAGTAACGTTCAATATCGTCCCTATGGGTAAAAAATTGACCCTAGTAGCACACGGTTACTGTACCAAACACGGTGTTTGGGAATCAACTCCGGTAGAAGTAACGGTAGAAGAAGCCAGCTCTTGCTGCGGCGGCGGACACTGTTCGTAACGCTTTAACTTGACCTTTAGAGGTCAAGTTCCTATCTCTAATTTATCTCTCTTTTTACACTCGCTTGTTACTCATTTGCATTTAACAACATCTCATACGCAATTTTTGCATCATAAATTGCAAAATCATACTCCTCTAAAACAGGGATGATCTCTTCAAACGGTTTTACTTCTCTAAGGGTAAAAAGAGTTCTTGCACACTTTAACGCAGCACAGCTTTTCGGCTCAAGCCCATTGTCCGGGTGAAGCGAATAGGAGAGAGAATCGACAAATAAATCGTCAAAATTCCAAAATTTGAACAGTTGGCTTGCCAGTTCATCACCCGAAGCTCCCACGATATTTTTTTCTTCAAAACTCAGCTTCTCCGGCTCATGTTCCGTAAAGGAATACGATTTTTTCCGAAACATTAACGCGTAGGAGGCGACTAAACGCCCTATTTCGAGGATAAAGGTCAGTCCTCCCAGCGACTGAAGTATTGAACGATGTTGTTTTCCGAGCCAAATATCCAAAAAACGTTGCTGTTGCAGCATCACGCTAAACCACTGCTGAATACTCATGCTATACGGTGAGACATCCGTATACGGATGCGCCTTTAACGCAGCCGTAAGAGACATTCCGCGAATCGCCGCGATACCGAAAAGTGCAATTGCTTGTGAAATTGACGTAATGGGATAGCGAAATCCATGATACGGAGCATTTGAGAAACGTAAAATATTGGTATAGAGGATAGGGTCCGACTCAATGACTTGAATAATCGCTTTTAAATCAACCTCTGCAACACTGCAAAGTGAATTGATTTTCTTGATGGATTCGGGTAGCGGTGGAAATGATTCTATTGAATAGAGTATAGTGTTATCCACATGCAACCCTTCATTTTTTAATGTTTGAAGCAGATTCTATCATGAATATCAGACAATTTTCAATTCTGAATTTTTAACGTTCATGCAACTCGGTAAATCAAGAAACAAATAATTTCATTTGTAGAAAAAAAAATTATTACTAAAGTTATAAAATAATATACTCGTATTAAGAAATTATTGATGAATTCTTTAAAGGCTATGTGTGGACAAAAAATCCAGTTGTTTATCATTTAAAACATTGGATGATGAAAATCGGCGAGAGTTTGAAATCCTTGCCATGGCGATGGAACATGCTTCGGACAGTATGATTGTCACCGATCGCTACAACAAGATTGTGAAAGTCAATAAGGCCTTTTTAAAAACATTCGGCTATGAAAAAAAGGATGTTATCGGGAAAAATACCAATTTTCTCTCATCCGGAAAATACGACACCTCTTTTTACAATCAAATGTGGAATACGTTAGTAAAAGAAAAACACTGGAGCAGTGAAATTTGGAATAAGCGCAAGAACGGTGCTATCTTTCCGGCGTGGGTCAGTATCAGTGCAATCATGGATGAGAATAACAAAATCCAGAATTACCTCGCGATCTTTACCGATTTAACGGCGTTACGGGAGAGTCAAGAAAAATCATTCAAGCTTGCCTACTACGATCAACTGACGGGGTTGCCGAATCGACACAAAATCGTTGCCGATATGGACAAAAGAAACCCCGCTGTCTGCGTTATTTTTAATATCGATGATTTTAAAGAGATCAATGATTTTTATGGAATTGAAATCGGAGATACCATTCTTTATCAAGTGGGAGAATGGTTTTGCAAGATGAATTTTTTTCCGTATCGCATCAGCGGAGACGAATTCGCGATTTTATTGTACGACAATTTCACATGGAATGATCTGCATAACCGGATTGCGGCATTAATGTCATTATTGGAAGAGCAAGTGTTTTGTGTCAACCAAGAGAGGATCACTATCCGTATGTCGGTCGGTGCTGCGTTCGGTCACAATAAATTGTTAACGCGTGCTGATATTGCTTTAAACCGAGCCAAAAAACATAAACGCTCGATCGCTTTGTATGCTGAAGATGAGAACATAGAAGAGACCTATCTCTCCAATATGAGAATGAGTGATTCTATTCGTACGGCATTGGCGAAAAAACGGATTATTTGTCATTATCAGCCTATTGTCAACCTCATGTCCGGAGAAATAGAAAAATACGAAACATTAGTACGTATGGTAGACGATAATGGAAATGTGATATTGCCTGCACACTTTCTATCGATTGCAAAAAAGACAAAACTTTATCCTCAGATTACGGCTGAAGTCATCAATCTCTCATGTTCTTTATTTTCAAACCGCAGTGAAGATTTTTCGATTAACCTCTCGGCCAGTGATCTGCGTGACCCTCATATCGTCAAAGAGATCATCCATACGATTAAAAAATCAGGTACCGCTTCACGGGTGGTATTTGAAATTCTGGAATCTGAGGGGATCGAAAACTACGATGAAGTAGTCCAATTTATTGCAACCGCAAAAGCTCTGGGTGCCAAAATTGCCATTGACGATTTTGGGACGGGATATTCGAATTTTGAAAACATCCTAAAACTAAATGTTGATTACATTAAAATCGACGGTTCTATCATCCAAGGGATCACCGATAATCCAAGGCACCATATCGTGGTGGAAACCATCGTCAATTTTGCCCATAAAATCGGTGCTAAAACGATAGCTGAATTTGTGAGTTCCGAGTCGATTTATCATGCGGTAAAAGAGCTTGGCGTTGACTATTCCCAAGGGTACTATACCGGTAAACCCGAAGAGATGCTTTTTTCCTAGTAACGCTCCTTTATCTCCTTTTAACCGCTTCTTCTTTATACTCTTTTTAAATTCATAGAAGTGAAAACCGTGGACTCTTTTCAAAATCTTGCTTTACTCGAAAATCTTTACCGTTTGAAAGCACTCGGGCATACCTATATCGATCCCATTACGCCGAATGTCCAAAGTACATCGAAAAGTTTGCCGGATTCATTAAGCACCTTGGGAGAAAGTATTGCCCAGTGTTACTTGTGCGACCTGAACAAATCACGACGTCAGAGCATGAGCGGTTATGGAAATCCCCGCGCCTCGTTGATGTTTGTAGATGCCTATGTTTCTGCTGCCGAAGATGAAGCATCCGAATATTATGTCGGAAGATCGGGAGTGATGCTGCGCGATATGATCGAAAAAGTATTGCACATGAGTGTCGAAGATACCTATTTTACCCATGCCGTAAAATGCAAACCTTTTGGATTTCAAAGCCCCTCTTCCAGCGAATACAGCAGTTGTGCACCGTTTTTATCCAAACAAATTTCACTGATCAGACCCCGCATCATTGTCACACTCGGTCCTGATGCGTACCAGGTCCTCAGCGGTGATACCGGAGATTTTGAACGTGTCCGGGGAGAGATAATCCCTTTTGGTGATGCCCTTTTAATCCCTATGTATCATCCTCTCTATCTCGTCCGAAACCCTTCTCTCAAAAAAGAGACGATGCGTGATTTACAAACCATTCGGGGACAATTATCATGAATTTTTTACGAATTCTCTTTATTCTCCCGCTTTTCTTTCTTTTTATCCATGCCCAAACTATTACCATCCGAAAGTCTTCGGATCCGATACCTTCGGTGCAAAACGATCGTCTTCCCGCAACGATCAAAATAGCCGTAATTTCTTCTCCCAAAGTGATCGGCAAATACACGCAATCGGTCTATAACGTCTCAATGGCCACCCTCATGAGCCGTCTAAATGACCAATATGAGATTAAACGCTACGATATGCCGGATGAATCTACCGACGCTCTCTCACAGGTCCTCAACGAGGTGCGTCATGATGGGATGGATGCGATACTGGCTCCGCTCACCGCTATAGGCGCTAAAAATCTCACCGTTCTGGATACCCGTATTCCGATTTTTATCCCTACCGTGCATAAACGGGACATCCCCTCTGCACCCGATAATATCACTTTCGGCGGGATCGATTATGTAGCACAAATCGAAGCCCTTCTCCCCTATATGAGTGATTCGATCGCGATTTTTTATGACAACTCCAGTGTCGGTACACAGCTGAAATCAATCACGGAAGAGGTGTTTTTAACCCATAAAGGGATCAAGAAAAAAGTGGCAAGCTATCCGGTAGATTTAAAAGGTGACAACATCATCTCTCATCTCTCGAAGCCCTCCGCATTTGCCAAAACCAGTGTCATACTCCATATTCCCGTCGTCAAAAGTGCCGTTTTAACGGCTCATATGACGTTTACGGGGGTCAAAGAGCGTAATATTCTCTCCACTCAGATCAATATCGACCCCACCCTTCTGACGCTAACGCAGTATCAGGATCGAAAAAATATGATCCTGGCCAATTCTCTGATCGAATTTCCCCCGGCGATTTATGAAACCAATGCCCTTATGAATAATGATATCACCGTAGATTGGATTCAATACGCTACCAGTGTCGGTATCGATTATCTGGTATCTGAGCTGAGCGGTGATCCCAGAGAATATACCATGCGCCTCATCAATTCGCAGGTGATTTATCCTGTCGAACTGCTACGTGCAAAAGAGTTTGGTTTTGAACCCCTCACCTCCCGTTAAAGCACATTCCCTCGATACATTCGGGATGTTTAGCCACTTAACCCCGCAACAGCGCAGACAAATTGAGCAGATTGGAATTATCCGACACTACCATGAAGGGGAGATCGTCTTTTATGAGGGGGATGAAAGCCGTTACTTTCATTTTCTCCTCGAGGGGGAAGTCTCTATTATTAAAACTACGGCCTCCACGGAAACCATTCTCATCCATCGTTTTCATGCCCCCTCGTTGATCGCCGAAGCAGCGACCCTCAAACACATCCCCTACCCAGCATCGTGTGAATCACTTCACTCTTCCATCATTCTTAAAATATCCAGCGGACCGTTTTTAAAGCTCTTGCAAAATGACCCCTCGTTGAGCATTGCCCTCATCTCTTCCCTGACCCAGAAAATTTCAGCGCTCGAACGCTCACTTCAGCGCTATAGTGCGCCCAATGCTATGGCCAAAGTGGCACGTTTAATCCGCGAAGACAAAAATGTATTTCAACGTCTCAAGGGGATTGAGATTGCGCGGTTAATCGGCATCACCCCCGAAACCCTCTCCCGAACGGTTAAAAAACTAAAATCCGAAGGGGTTATCACCATTTCGAAATCAAACGAAGTGAACCTTTTGCTTCCGGAAGAACTGAATCGTTACTGCGGATAATAATTTTCCTTTAAGAGAAGCAGTGATAGAGTTTATCTATTTAGAATAAGGAGCTTCCAATGGGTAAAAGAGGTATTTCACTGCTTCGGGGAATCGAAGCACAAACGGTTTACGAACTGCTCAATAAAGCGTACTGTGATGAATGGCTCGCCTACTATCAATATTTCATTGAAGCCAAAGTCGTGAAAGGGCTGATGAAAGATGCCGCGATTGTAGAACTTACCCAGCATGCTGCCGATGAGCTGCGGCATGCGACGATGGTATGCGACCGTATTATTCAGCTGGGAGGGACTCCGGCTCTTCATCCGGCACAATGGCTCGAAAACAGCAATTGCGGTTATGACGCTCCAACCGAACCTGATGTACGCAAAGTACTGGAACAAGCGATTAAAGGGGAACAGTGCGCTATCGGCGTTTATTCCAATATTCTCGATATCACACGCGATAAAGATATCATTACCTATGATCTCGTCTCTCAAATCCTGGCAGATGAAGTAGAACACGAAGAAGATCTTCAGGCATTGTTTGATGATATTGAAGAGTTTATTCAGGAGTTTAAAAAATAATCATGATAAAAAAGATTTTTTTTGCTCTCTTCCTCACCGTTGGGACTCTGGAAGGGGCAGATATATTTGATTTGGTCGGTTTACTCGATCGCAATGACACCGCAACGTTTCAATCGCATGTCCAAACCCTCCAAGATGCGAATGCCGCACGGGAAGACAATAACAAAACGATTCTGATGTATGCCTGCTGGGTCGGAAATAGCGAAGCGGTGAAACATCTCATTGCAAAAGGTGCCGATGTCAATGCACAGGATATAGGAGGAGCTACCCCCTTGCATCTCGCCGCATGGAAAGGGCATACCTCTATTGCGCTGTATCTCCTCGAACAAGGAGCATCGGGACAAACCATGAGCAAAGAGGGGATGACGCCGCTCGATATTGCGGTAATGCAGGGAAATCAGGAGATTGCCGCAGCCATCGAAAAAGCGGCTCCGAAACTCAAACCGCTACTGTAAGTCGGATAAAAACGCTTTTTCCGAAGGGGGGATTTTTTTCATATTCCCCTCAAAATCAAGATAAACAAGATCAATCGTCATCTCAAAAACTTTCTCTTCTTCTCGAAATATCTGCTGTAAAAGTCTAAATGAAGCATTCTTGATCTGTACAAGAGAGGTTTTTACCTCTAACAAATCGCCGAATTTTGCGCTTTTCAGATAATCGGCTTCGATGTGTTTGGCAACGAAATGTCCCCCCTCTAAGATCGGTGAACGGCCAGCATCGAAAAAAAGCTGACTCCGTGCCCGCTCGCAGAAGTTTAGATAGTTGGAGTGGTAGACGACCCCGCCGACATCGGTATCTTCATAGTAAACACGTATGGTCATTGGAATCCCTCTTTCTTTCTATTTTACAAATGAAAGTATACATTAAGATTGGAAAGCCAATATCACTGCTAATTGGGGGAAATTAAAAATTGACCTTCTCTCAACCATCCATCATGTAAGCTGCGATACACTTAACACTTAGAAACGTTACCGTTTCAACAAAAGCCCCTATTGCTTTTACCTCTACACAAGGAATCCAATTATGACCCTACCCGTTGCAGAATCAGCGGCAATCAATTTTGTAGGCCATCCGTTCGGATGGCTGTTACTCGCTATTTTTATAGTGGGATACTATTTTATTGCCGCCGAAGAGAAATACCATATCGATAAAGCGAAACCGGCCCTGTTTACCGGAACGTTCATGTTTGTCCTTATTGGGCTTTATTATGTCGGTATAGGGGCCGATTTGACCCCGTTCGAGCAGGAAATTGATCATCTGATTTTGGAAATTGCCGAAATTTTCTTTTTCTTGTTTGTCGCAATGACCTACATTGAAGCATTGATCGAACGCGGCGTATTCAGTGCCCTGCGTTCCAAGCTGATTGCCAAGGGGTATAGCTATCGTGAACTTTTCTGGATTACCGGTGCTTTGGCCTTTTTTATCTCTCCGGTAGCCGACAACCTCACAACCGCTTTGATTCTCTCAACGGTGTTATTGACGATTGATAACAAAACGAAAGAATTTTTGGTTCCGAGTGCAATCAACGTTGTTGTCGCCGCCAATGCCGGCGGTGCCTGGAGCCCGTTTGGAGATATCACGACCTTGATGGTATGGGCAGCGGAAAAAGGGGCTTTTGTCGATTTTCTGTATCTCTTCCCTGCAGCCTTTATTGGTTGGTTCCTTACCGCCTATTTTCTCAGCCGTTATGTCCCCGATCTTGATCCGAACAAAGACGGTGATCCGGAGGCAGCGAAAAAAATTGAAATTCTCAAAGGGGGGAAAGTCATTATCGCTTTCGGGGCGTTGACCATTGCACTAGCGGTTGCGGGGAAACAGGTTCTTCATTTGCCTCCGATGTGGGGGATGCTTTTTGGTTTGGCAATCTTACAGCTCTATATGTATTTTCTTAAGCGAAAACACAACATCGATGTCAGTGTTTTCGAGGCCATGAGTAAAATCGAGAACAATACCCTCCTCTTTTTCTTCGGTATTCTGGCGGCAGTCGGTGCCCTTCATTTTACAGGTTTCCTCACCTATGCGGCAAAACTTTATGAGGCATTTGATCCGACCATCGTCAATATCGGAGTGGGATTCCTCTCCGCAATCGTCGATAACGTTCCCGTGATGTCCGCCGTCTTGAAAGCCAATCCAAATATTGACCACGCGCAATGGATGTTGGTGACGATGACGGCCGGTATCGGCGGATCGCTGATCAGTTTCGGAAGTGCCGCAGGGGTTGGCGTTATGGGAAAAATGCACGGTATTTATACCTTTGCTTCCCACATGAAACTCTCATGGACGGTGCTGGTGGGATACATCGCATCCCTCGCGGTATGGTATGTTCAGTTTACGGTTTTGGGTTGGTATTAAGCAAACTGCTATGCCTATGCAGACTCAAATAAAATTTCCGTTACAATAAGATAAATTAATATAAAGGAACTTGTGTGTTTTTTGAAAGTATAAAAATCATGCTTTTGGGAATGGGAACGGTGTACCTATTCCTAACCATCATGATTTACATGACAAAGCTGATGTCCAAACTTATTCTGCGATATTTTCCGGAGGCACCGAAAGTGCATGCTCCGGTATCTACGCCAAAAGCTCCGGTACAAAAAACAAATGAAAATGCTAAAATCGCCGCTATTTTGGGAGCTTTACAGCATCATCATCAATTAGAACAAGAAGGAAAAATATAATGAAAAAATTATTATTTGCCCTTTTAATGATGTTGACGTTCTCATGTTTGAGTATAGCTTCAGAAGCCGTTGTTGATACTTCAGTGGAAGTTTCAACGCCGGTAACGGCTAAAACCGATACGCCTCAAAAATCTACCTATCGTGAAGAGACCTATCAACCGATGGACTTTAACGAAATGATGGTGAATTTCTATCATACAACCGGGCTACATGCTCTCATGGAGCCAAAAAAAGGGGTTTTAACCTCTCACGGTGAACCGATGTCCGATTTCCACCAAACATGGGGACGTTTGATTATGTTTGGAGTCACTTTTATCCTCTTTTATCTGGCGATTGCCAAAGGGTTTGAACCTCTATTATTACTTCCTATTGCATTCGGCGGATTGCTCGCCAATGTCCCGATCGCAAACATGGCGGGACCGGACGGTTTCTTGGGAATCATCTATCACATGGGGATTGCCAACGGCCTGTTTCCGCTTCTGATCTTCATGGGTGTCGGAGCAATGACTGATTTCGGGCCATTATTGGCTAACCCGAGACTTGCCCTCTTAGGGGGCGCAGCGCAATTTGGTATTTTTGGAACCCTCGTAGGTGCTTATGCACTCAGTGAATTCACAACGATCTTCGATTTTACGTTGCAGCAATCTGCCGCTATCAGTATCATCGGTGGAGCGGATGGCCCGACATCGATCTTTATCGCATCGACGCTTGCTCCTGAGCTTTTAGGGGCGATTGCCGTTGCCTCGTATTCGTACATGGCTTTGGTTCCAATTATCCAACCGCCGATTATGAGAGCATTGACGACTCCTGAGGAGCGTAAAATCCGTATGCGTACATTGCGTCATGTTACAAAACTGGAAAAGCTCCTTTTCCCGATTCTTGTACTAATGCTTATTATTTTCATCCTTCCGGATGCGGCTCCGTTGGTCGGTGCATTTGCCTTGGGTAACTTCTTTAAAGAAACCGGTGTCGTCGATCGTTTAAGTGACACGATGCAGCACGCATTGATCAATATCGTTACGATTTTCCTTGGACTTGCCGTCGGATCGAAATTGGCGGCCGATCAATTTTTGGTTGTCGATACGTTGGCTATTTTAGGTCTTGGTTTGTTGGCATTCTCAGTCGGTACCGCTGCAGGAGTTTTGATGGCAAAACTCATGAATCTTTTCAGTGATGAAAAAATCAATCCGCTAATCGGCTCTGCCGGTGTTTCCGCCGTTCCGATGGCAGCACGCGTATCGCAAAAAGAGGGGATGAAGTCAGATCCATCCAACATGCTGCTGATGCATGCAATGGGGCCAAACGTGGCAGGCGTGATCGGTTCTGCCGTGGCAGCAGGCGTTATGATCGCTCTTTTTAAATAATATCTCATTTGCCGAGTTAAACGCGACTCGGTAAACTTTTATCCTGCAAATAAATTGAACCCTGTTATTGCGAGAAGTGTAACGACGAAGCAATCCCTCTATAGACTGCCACGCTTAATACGCTCGCAGTGAGAAAATGGTATATGACTATTAGGTCAATGCCGATTAATGCCCACCCATCATTTTTTCGATCTCTGCGGGCTTATCATGAATACCGAAACGGTCGATGATGGTACGGGTTGCCTCATTTTGACCGACTACCTCGACTTCTTTCCCCATTTTACGCAATTTTATCACCGCTTTATCGAGAGCATAAACCGCCGATATATCCCAAAAATGGGCACGGGTAACATCGATCACGACGTTTTTAACCTCTTCTTTGTAATCAAATGCATCGGCAAAACGATCGGCAGAATTAAAAAAGATTTGTCCTACAAATTTATAGATGCGGGTGTTGCTCGTCTCTTCATACGATTTTTCCCAATACATCAAATGGCTGATTTTATTGGCAAAGAAGAGTGAAGCCAGTAAAACTCCCGTAAAAACGCCTAGTGCGAGATTATGAGTTCCCACCACCACAAAAACGGTAGAGAGCATCACAATGTTGGTCGATAGCGGCAAGCTTTTCAGCCCTTTGATTGAAGCCCAGTTGAATGTCCCGATCGAAACCATGATCATCACCGCAACGAGTGCCGCCATCGGGATGATGGAGATCAACTCCGACATATAGACAACCATAATAAGGAGTAATACCCCTGCTATCAGGGTGGATAGTCGCCCTCGTCCTCCTGATTTGATGTTGATGACCGACTGGCCGATCATCGCACATCCGGCCATCCCCCCCATACATCCGCTGGCGATGTTGGCAATCCCCTGCCCTTTTGCTTCACGATTTTTATCGCTGTCGGTATCAGTCATATCATCGACGATCGTCGCCGTCATAAACGATTCGAGTAACCCCACTGCCGCCAATGCAGCCGAGTAAGGGAAAATGATAGAGAGCGTCTCAAAATTCAGAGGAACTTCAGGCCACAAAAAGATCGGCAATGTATCGGGGAGTTGCCCCATATCCCCGACCGTGCGTACATCGATCCCCATAGCCGTAACGACTGCGGTAAGGACGACAATCGTCACGAGCGGTGAGGGGATCAAGGAACCGAGCTTGGGAACGTACGGAAAGAGATAAATAATCGCGAGTCCTGCTGCTGTCAAGGCATAGACGTGCCATGTGACATTGGTCAACTCAGGAAGCTGTGCCATAAAGATCAAAATCGCCAACGCATTTACAAACCCGATAACCACAGTACGGGAGACGAAACTCATCAGAACGCCGAGTTTCAAATACCCTGCTGCTATTTGCAATACCCCTGTCAAAAGGGTAGCGGCGAGAAGGTATTGCAACCCATAGTCTTTGACCAATGTCACCATAAGCAGCGCCATTGAACCCGTAGCTGCCGAGATCATTCCCGCACGCCCTCCGACAAATGCGATCACCGCCGCAATACAAAACGAGGCATACAGTCCGACTTTCGGGTCAACCCCTGCAATGATCGAAAAGGCAATCGATTCAGGGATAAGGGCGAGGGCTACGACGATTCCGGCGAGGATATCGCCTCGAATATTGCCGAACCACTCTTGTTTGGATGATAAAATCAGCATACAAGTTCCTGTACATTAAATTTCTACCTCTGATGAGGCAAGCCTATACCGCTCTAAGCAACACGAAGCAAAATGCTTTTAATACGAAAATAGGATTTCGGAAAGTGCGATAATTGAACAGAAGATTTTCACGGTAAGTATGCGAATTTTACTGAAAAAGGACTTACATACCCATTAGCTAAAAGATCGGCATATTGATGCACTGATTACTAAATTCAATACAGTTGTGTTATCATAAATGAAGTAAGAGAGTCAGGAGACAGAGGATGCGAGATTTATTAATCATTTTTTTCTCTGATCTAAAAAACTCTTTCAATGACCTTCTGCCTATTATTACGGTTGTAGGTCTCTTTCAAATTTTTGTCATACAATCTGCACCGGGTAATCTACTCACCATTACGTTAGGTTTGGCTATTGTCGCATTTGGATTAGCGGTCTTTATTCGCGGTTTGGAGATCGGAATATTTCCCATCGGTGAAAATTTAGCCCATGATTTTGCCGCCAAAGGTTCGCTCGCTTGGCTACTCCTTTTTTCCTTTATGATCGGTTTTTCGACCACCGTAGCTGAACCGGCTCTCATCGCCATAGCCGATAAAGCATCTGCTATCAGTTCGGGACAAATTGATGCTTTTTGGCTCCGAATCACCGTAGCACTCTCGGTTGGATGTGCAATTGCACTGGGAGCTTATCGAATCATTGCAGGTCATCCGATACACTATTACATCATCAGCGGATATGTTTTGGTTGTACTCGTCACCTTTTTTGCCCCAAAAGAGATTGTCGGTCTTGCTTATGACAGCGGTGGGGTTACCACTTCGACGGTTACCGTTCCCTTGGTCGCCGCTTTGGGGATTGGTCTGGCATCGAGTATCAAAGGGCGAAATCCGATGATTGATGGATTCGGGCTTATCGCGTTTGCATCGTTAACGCCTATGATTTTTGTCCAAGTATATGGGATTTCCGTCTATTCATTCGGTTCTGATAGCTCAATGGCTGCGACCAGCACTATCGCAGCATCAGAAGTATTTACTTTCGATATCAAACTGATCATCTTAGAATTACTCGGAGTGATCAAAGACATCCTCCCTATCCTCATGGTCATTGCATTTTTTCAACTGCTGATTATCAAAAAACCGATTCCACGACTCAAACAAACCGGATTTGGTATCGTTTTAGTAATCATCGGCCTCTATGCGTTTATTATCGGATTGGAGATGGGTCTGTTTCCGATTGGGGAGAGTTTGGCTACATCGCTTACGTTAAGTGATAATAATAATCTCATCTATCTTTTCGGATTTTTGATCGGATTTGCAACCACAATGGCGGAACCGGCACTCATTGCCATCGCAATCAAAGCCCAAGAGGTAAGTAAGGGGTTAATTAATCAAAAGATTCTCCGCCTTACCGTCGCTTTTGGGGTGGGGGTCGGAATTGCGTTGGGATCGTATCGGATCGTATGCGGTGATCCCCTCCACTATTACATCATTGTAGGTTATATTTTTGTCGTCATTTTCACCTATTTTGCACCACGCTACATCATCCCTATCGCCTATGATAGCGGAGGAGTAACGACCTCTACCGTTACCGTCCCCCTCGTTGCCGCTCTGGGTCTGGGGTTGGCGTCGAATATCGATGGTCGCAATCCGATGATCGACGGATTTGGACTCATCGCGTTTGCATCCTTATTTCCGATGCTTACCGTAATGGGATATGGAATCTATGCTCAAAAACAAATTGATAAAACCACAAAAAAGGAGTAAAAAATGACGTTTATTGCGCTTGTCGTTATCGTTTCGAAAAATGATGAAGTAAAAGCTGTTGATGTTGCTAAAAAAGCGGGTGCCGGAGGGGTGACAATCCTCGATGGACGGAGTATCGGACTAAAGGAGAAAAAAATATTTTTCGGTTTGACGTTGGAAGAAAATGTGTCAGCGTTGTTATTCGTTCTCCCTAAACGTCTCTCTATGGCAGTATTGAAAGCCTTGAAAAACGAGATCGATTTTAGCGGTGAAAAGGAGTTTAACATTGCCTTTACCCTTCCGATATCTCATATAATCGGTTTAGATATCGGCGAGATTCAAAAATTCGAAAAAGAAATTCAAGAAACCATCCAAAGGATATAATCATGCTCGTAGCCGATATTATGACCACCCAAAATCTCGTCATCATTTCACCGATGGCCAGTATTCGTGACGCACTCAATACAATGAGAGAGAAAAAAGTCAAATCATTGATTGTTAATAAACTTAGCCCATCCGATGCATATGGTATTTTGACTTATAAAAATATTCTTCAAGCGATTGTAGCTGAAGAAGGAGACATCGATTTACTCAATGTCTATGATATTTGTTCAAAGCCTGCAATCCAAATTTCAAAAGAACTGAATGTAAAATATGCTGCACAAATGATGGTGAACCAAAGTATCAAACGTATTCTTGTCATTGATAATAATGAGCTCGAAGGGATTCTAACTATGAGCAATATTTTAGAAGTTCTTATGAAACAAGCTCAAGACTCTTAAACAAAAAAAGATACCGAATAAAGGATTATTCATTATGACCAATCTTGAAGAGCATCGTGTTTGGCTTCGGGTCAAAGAGGTACTAAGAGATCGTCTCCATATTGCAGAAGATAAAGCAGATGATGATGTGATTGATGAACGGATTCGCGGAGACATCCATATGAAAGGATCGAATCTCTGGATTTTGATGTTTGCCATTTTTATCGCATCCATCGGTTTAAACGTAAATTCTACAGCCGTCATCATAGGTGCGATGTTAATCTCTCCGCTTATGGGGCCTATTATGGGGATCGGGTATGGTGCAGGTATTAACGACTTCGCTTTGCTGCGCCGTGCATTTAAAAACTTAGCTATTGCCACCTTAATCGGGCTTCTCACTTCTACCCTTTATTTTTTTGTCTCCCCTCTCGATACGGCACAATCAGAACTGTTAGCGCGCACAACGCCGACCGTATGGGATGTACTCATAGGACTTTTCGGAGGTTTAGCCGGAATTGTTGCCGTTACCCGCAAAGAAAAAACGAATGTCATCCCCGGCGTGGCTATAGCAACGGCACTAATGCCGCCACTGTGTACCGCCGGATTCGGTCTCGCTACAGGGCATTGGAACTATTTTTTCGGAGCATTTTATCTCTATACCATCAATTTTGTCTTTATAGCCCTATCCGCATTTGTCATCGTTCGTGCTTTTCATATTGCAGAGAAAAAATACGTTGATCCTTCTGTCGCAAAGCGTGCGCAGCGCTATATCATCGCGGTCGCTATCGCAACGATGCTTCCTAGCTCGTATCTGGCCTATCAGCTGGTAGGTGAAGAAGTGTTCAAAGCCAAAGCGTCAGCCTTTGTAAATGAGAATCTCAATTTCGCCAAAACCAACGTTGCTCAGGTAAAAATTAATCCAAAAACATATGAAATCAAAGTCTTTTTAATCGGAGAGCATATCTCTGAAGATACACTTAACAATATCAGTGTTCGTATGTCCAATGCCGGATTAATGAATGCTCAGCTAAAAGTTTATCAAAACGGCGAACGTGACGATGTCGATATCTCCACCCTAAAAGCGGATATTGTGACGGATTTGTATAAAAATGCTCAACTAAAACTTGAATCGAAAGAAAAAGAAATTTCACACTTAAAAGATCAGCTCCAAGCAACTTCTATCCATAGAGAACTTCATAAGGCCATTCCCGATGAGCTTCAGACGTTATTTCCAAAAATAACCAAATGTCTCCTTTCTGAAACCTACCTTCCGAACGCTACGGATCAAAATATGAGTACAAAGCGTCTGATTCTAAACATTGAAACCAAGGGGAAATTGACGAAGAACGAACGGGAAATGATTGAAAAGTGGCTCAAAATACGGACTCAAAATAACCAGGTAGAACTCTTTTTTTAAACAAAACGTTTTCCATCTGTTTACTAAATCCCAATACAATAGAAGTTCATTTGATGTCAGCAGCCAAATATTCAAATGATTTTCATTTGTAAACTCCTTAAATACAAATCACTTTTTAGCAGAAAAAGAGTGGTTTGTCTTTTATCCTCTCCCTAATCAATAACAAGGTTTTTTGCTACACAAGGAAAAATATGGTCAAATACTCACTATTGAATTTTTTTAAGCTTGAATCGGCGACCGGTATATTATTGGTCGTTGCTACTCTTTTTGCCATGCTCCTGGCGAATACTTCGTTGCAACCCTTTTATACTTCGCTTACGTCTATTCCGGTTGTCGTCAGCTTCGGATCACTCGTGATTGCAAAACCTCTCTTACTGTGGATTAACGACGGTTTGATGGCAATTTTCTTTTTTATGATTGGTCTCGAAGTAAAACGTGAAGTGATCGAAGGCTCATTGCGCGATCCTAAAGCGATTGCTGTCCCGGCTTTTGCCGCGTTGGGAGGAATGGTTGTCCCCGCGATGATCTACGCAGGGTTCAACTGGAATGATCCGGTTGCCGTTCAAGGGTGGGCTATCCCCTCAGCCACGGATATCGCTTTTGCCTTAGGAATTTTGACACTCTTAGGCGATCGCGTCCCTAAAGGGCTCAAACTTTTTTTATTGACACTCGCAATCATCGATGACTTGGGTGCAATCATCATCATTGCCCTTTTTTATACCGCTGATCTTTCGACGACATCGCTCACTATCGCAGCGTCGATGATCGCCCTTTTAGCCCTGATGAATATTCGTGGGGTTATCAATCATACCGCCTATATTCTAGTCGGTATCGTCTTGTGGACAGCGGTATTAAAATCAGGGGTTCACGCTACCTTGGCGGGGGTTATCCTCGGATTGCTGATTCCGCTCCAAAACAACAAAGCCCCCTTTCACGCACTCGAACATTCGCTGCACGCTCCCGTCAACTATGTCATTCTCCCTTTATTTGCATTCGTCAATACGGGGATCGGATTTAGCAACCTATCGGCAAAAGATTTTTATGACAATGTCACTCTTGGGATTGCCTTAGGACTTGTCTTTGGAAAACAGGTAGGCGTATTCCTTTTCAGTGCTTTGGCGGTATGGATGGGATTTGGCAAATTACCGCAGGGGGTCAACTGGAAGCTGCTTTACAGCGTTTCCATTCTCAGCGGAATCGGCTTTACGATGTCGTTGTTTATCGGTTCACTGGCATTTGAAGATGCCAGAGCGAGTGGCATGATCTTAACCGATGAGCGTTTGGGGATTTTGATGGGATCGATGATATCCGGCCTGGTCGGATACGTTGTCCTACGGTTCTTTTTAAAAAAAGTCTAAATACTATTTTTATTTCTTATGTTATGATTGCAGGATATAGCTTGAAGGTTCATGTATGGATATAACACACGAAGAGTCGTATTGGGTACATGAGGAGGATGTGTACAGGTCTCTTTTTCTCTCATTGATCAACGGACAAAAAAATCTCATTGTTCTGCTGCATAACGACATCCCCGTTCTCTTTAATCAGTCGTTTATGGATTTTGCCGATGTCTCTTCCGCAAAAGAGTTTCTCCGTGAGTTCGGTTCACTGCCAAACCGTTTTGTCCCGCACGACAGTTATTTTCATGCGGGGAAGGCGGATCATCCCGATGAGTGGGTCTCCTCGATTATGAAGCTGCCTGAACATGATCGGATTATCAGCATGCTTAATTCCCGTATTGAGCCTCATGCATTTTCAGTAGCGGTTCAATCGCCGGTACAAGAGTATACCATCGTCACGTTTACCGATATCTCCGAAGATCTTATCAAACGGATCATGATTGAAAATGATGTCAGTATCGATAAAGAGAGCGGCGCATACGATAAGAACTATTTTCTCCATACCTCGAAAAGTTTTCACGATGCGGCACTGTTCAACAAAAAATCAATCGGCATTACCATGATCGAATTGATGTCCTCCGATTCCGAAGCAGAAAAGTATTTGCATGACTTTAGCTCAAGTATCAAATCCAATATCCGTCAAAGCGATATGCTCGTTCGGTGGGGGAAAAAAACTTTTCTTTTGGCCTATCTCGTCGATACAGCCGATAATGCGATGAAATTTAGCCGAAAGCTGCTGAATGTTATGCGTGAAGAGCCTTTTGAAAATTTGCATACGCTCCATATGCGCGTGGGTACGGCGGTACAAATCCAGAAAGAAGAACTCTCACCGATCCTTGAGCGAGCACAAAAGGCGCTTCAACAATCCGGAGACTCCCAAGTCACGGTTTTGTAATTCCAATGACCCCTCTACTCAGGGTATTGACCTAATAGTCATGGAGTATTTTGTCACTGCGAGCGAAGCGTGGCAGTCCATACATGGATTGCTTCGTCGTTGCACTTCTCGCAATGACAATGATTTTTAGTACCCTTCTCGTGAGGGGAAATCTGTCTCGAGACTCCTGCTATAATTGCATCACTTAACCGAAAGACAGTTAATGAACTTAGATGATTTACACCAACTTTTAATGACCAATGCACGTAACCTAACCTCAGAGTATGCCCGTCTTTTTCACGGGCGGGGTAATACGTATGAGGGATACCGTTTTCTCAGCGTAGACAGTGTGAACAAAGTCCTTTTTGCCGTTTTGTTTGACGCTGACGATGAAGAAGATGCGATTGTGGGGATGTTGCGTTCTTTGTATCACAAAGAGGGAAAATGGGAGGCGCTGGTTGTCCAGCAACGCTACCTCGAGCGCTCACCCTCAACTGTGGTCGAAGGTGAGCTTTCGCAGGAGTGCTATGCCATTGAAAACGGTCTCAAGTATCATGTCAACTTCCTCAACGCCCAAAATATCGGTTTTTTCCCCGATATGAAAGAAGGGCGATCGTTTGTACGCGCTCATGCGAAGGGAAAAAAGATCTTAAATCTCTTTTCCTATACCTGCTCTTTCTCCGTCGCAGCGGTTGCAGGGGGTGCTGAGATGGTCGTCAACGTCGACATGAACAAAAATGTCCTCTCCCTCGGACGCGAAAACCACCGCATAAACGGACTCGCCACCCAAAACGTCCAATTTATGCCCTACAATATCTTAAAGTCATGGAGCCGAATCCGCAAGGCCGGGCCGTATGATCTCATCATTATCGATCCGCCCAGCTTTCAAAAAGGCTCTTTTGCGGCAACTTCCGATTATGAGAAGATCATTCGCAGGCTCCATGAATTCGCGGCAGACGAGTGCACCGTATTAGCAGCGCTCAATGCTCCCGAACTGGATACAGGTTTTCTAAAAATGCTTTTCCGGGAAAATGCCCCGGAGTTTTACTATGTCGAAAGACTGGAAAATCCGAAAAGCTTTCCCTCCAGCGATGAAGAACGAAGTCTTAAAAATCTCATTTTTAAAAAAGGGGCTTGAGAAAAAGAAAAAGTGCCCTAAAATGTCACTTTGAAATTGAGATAATACGTTTGGCCGTAGCTTCCAAATTCGCTCTCAGGTTCACCTCCATGCAACAAAGCGCCCACCCCCAACGTCATATCATCGTCGAGTGAATAGCGCACCGAGGGGCTCAGATAAAAACTGCCATCCTCCGCACTGACGATAGCGCTCAGTGATCCGTAAAGCAGCGGATCAAATTCATAGCTGCCGATAATCCCTCCGTAATCGCGGGATCGTACCCAATTATTCGGCATTCCCGAAGGGTTCCAAAGCAACAGCACCGGTTCATAGGTTTTAGAGGTATGAAGCCACTCAAGCGCTATTGCCAAAGAGTTTTCAAACGCATAGTCTGCTCCGATCAGAGCTTGAAAAAACGTTGCATTCAGAAGTTTGTCATTGAACCATCCCCCCTCGGAACGGAGTTCTATCCCCGTCTTCATCAGCTCCCCCTCAAGCTCGTAGCCGATCATGGCTGCATCCTCAGCGTATATCACATTGAGAGCCGCATCGGCAACGGCAAGATACCCTTTGATCCTCCCCGCATGTTTGAAGCTTTGGTCCTCGCGCATTGCCGATACGACACTCATCTGGCTCAGGCTGCCGGGAGAATAGGTATAGGCCAGCGCAAAAACCCCCTCTACCTCATCAGGCTCCAGGGCCAAAGGATTTTTTGGATTGAACAAATCGGTCGGATTCCAGATCCGCCCTACCCCCATACTCACCTTTTGCACTCCCAGACTGACACGGTGTTTATCATCAGCATATCCTCCGTAGAAGCGGTAAAGACGAGCGTACAACTCCCCTTCCGAATAATCAAACCTTCCGCTTCGAATCTCAAAGGGGATATCCGCGCGGAGGGAATCGGCCGCTTTGAAAGCGTCGCTGTGTAGGATATCGTAGCCCAGATGGTTTTGGATATCCCCGATCGCCGTCAGAAACCAGTTTTTTTCGCGGATATGTTCGCTAAGGCGAAAGCGGTTGGCGTTGTAGAATTTGTGTTCACCGGTACCGTTCAGCGGCATACTGAGGGTAAAATTGCTGTTCTCAAAGGTCGTTTCAAATTCTGTCGCACCCGACGAAAGGGTTAGGATTATCACGACCAACACTCCCCGTATCATCGGTGTGTACTATCCTCAATGATCACACCGTCTCGCAGAATGATAGAACGGCGTGCTTTTTGGATGACCAGCGGATCGTGGGAAGAAAAGATAATGGTCACCTTCTCTTCTTCGTTCAATCGGCGCATCAACTCCATCAGCTTCTCCCCGTTAAGGGTATCGAGATTGGCGGTCGGTTCATCGGCGAGGATCAGTTTAGGTTTACTCGCCACCGCTCGCGCTACGGCTACACGCTGCTGCTGGCCGCCGCTGAGGTGATCGGGCAGTTTGTTGAGATAGGCGTCGATATCAAGCTCTCGTGCCACCTCCCATACCCGCGCGTCGCATTGGCTCTGCGGTATCCCCATGAGGCGCATCACATATTCAATATTCTCTTTAACGGTTAAGACGGGGATCAGATTGTAAGCCTGAAAGACAAACCCGATATTCTCACGACGAAAGCGAGCCAAATCGTTTTCCCCCAGCTCCGTAATCACGGTCCCCTCCAGCTCAACAGATCCCTCACTCGGGGCATCAAGCCCTCCGATGATATTGAGCAAGGTGCTTTTTCCGCTGCCGCTGGGGCCGGAGATAACAATAAATTCCTCTTTTCCGATGGAGAGATCAATCCCTCTCAGAGCTGTGGACTCGCTTTCGCTACGAGGATTGAACACTTTTTTGATATGTTTGAGGGTTAAAAAATTCATCATTGCTGCTCATTAATGGATTGGATGGGATTGCGATTTTTTAGGGTACGGATCGGAATGATCGTGGCGGAGAGGGTCGCAAATAAAACACTCAAAAAGGAGCCGGTAAAATATTCGCTCTTAACAATCGCATGGATACTTGAATCCATCCCGAAGATGGCAAAAGCATCGCTCAAACCCGATAAATCGAGACCGTATTGCTTGAAATACCACAGCAGAGCTCCGCCGATCATCGCCCCTGCGATATAGCCGCTCATTGTAATCACCAATGACTCGTAGATGATAAGACGGGCAATAGCACGAAACGGCGTTCCGATTGCCATCATAATCCCGAATTCCCGGACCCGTTCCAGTACCGAGACGAGAACGACCCCGAATATCCCCAAGGTTGCAACAATAAAGATAAAAGCCGAACTGATACGGCTGTAGGTCTGCATCATCGCTTCCCCTTCGTGCAATGAAGGGTAGAGTTCTTTGTAGGAATAGACAGCGATGTTTTGATCTTTTATTTTAGAGACCAGGGAGTGTATTACCTGAGTATCGTCATTTTGTTCATTGAGCAAGATCGAGATTTCCGTTGAGCCTTGGATCCCGTTTAAACTGCGAAGTCTCTTTATGTCCATCAAAAGACCGTTTTTGTCAATCGCCATATTGTTCGTTTTGATGATCCCCACAATTTTAAGGGCGACGGAAACGACTTCATTGTCCGTATCCTGCATGGTTACAATGACTTTTTTGCCGATATCCACTTTGAGCTTTTTTGCCAAACGATAGCCGATAAGAGCGCCTCTGCCATTTTTATCAAAGGTGTAATTTCCTTTGATAATAAAATTTTCCAGCTGCGCATGCGATGATTCCTGTTCTAAATCAATCCCTGTAATATTGACCCCCTGCGAATAGCCTGCCGTAGCGATTAGAGCGCGTTGATTGATACGCGTGACGTAACTTTGTACCTCTTTTTGGGAATCGAGCAGCGCGGTGATTTTATGGGGATCGGCAATCGTGTATTTTATATTATTGTCCGATCGAAACTGTGTATGCTGGATCGAGACGGTACCGCTCCCCGTTTTTATCGAATTTTGGGTGATCTGCACCATCATCCCCTCGTACATCCCCTCCATCAACAGCAATCCGATCATCGATACGGTGATCATAATGGAGATCAAGGCGGCGCGCCCCTTGCGGCGGATGATATGAAGCAATGCCATTTTAAGATAGAGCATTTCGGTGTGGCTAAACATAGCGTATCGCTTCGGTCGGGGTAAATCGGTTGATAAGGAGGATCGGATAGAGTACCGTCATAAGGTTCAGCAGCATCATGATGAGCATATCCATCAAAATCCTGGGAGGATTAAACTCGGCGGGAAAGGTGGCCTCCGCTACCATGTTGTACTGTTTGGCATATTCTTGTGCATCCACATCGACCAAAGAGGCAATTTCGATAGGGTATTTTTCATAATGATGGCTGGCATAGGCTCCAGCCGCTCCTCCCAGACCGACACTCAAACATCCCAAAATCATCGCTTCGATCAGCAACATTCGCATCACCTGCTTCGGCGTCGTCCCGATGGCGCGCAATACGCCGATTTGTCGAATACGGGCATAGACCGAGAGAAATGCAAATATCCCGATAACGAAAAAGATGACAATAAAAAATATCCCCAGTGTAATGTAGCCGAAAATCGTATCGATCTCCATCGCCAATATCAAATCTTCCAGCGTCGTCTTGTAATTTTTAACCTCCAGATCTGCCTCCAGAGCATTTTGAACTTTTTGGGTCACCGTATCGATCTGTTTCACATCCGTTGGAGTCATAATAATATGCGTCGCAATATTACGGCTTTGCATTACCTCGTCGAAATACCCTTTATTCACAAAACCCGCAGTGTTATCGAATTCATAAAGCTTGGTTTTAAACAATCCCTTCACCACGAGGTTGTCCGCTGCAAAGGAGTAGTCCGCGCCCGTAGAGATAAACGAGAGTTTATCCCCCACCCCTACGCCAAGACGTTTGGCCAGTTCGACACCCAGGTACAAAGCGTTGGTGTCATCACGGCTGAGATACTCCCCCTCAACAAGAGAGCGTTTGAGCCTCGAGACGTGCGCCTCATTTTCAGGCTCAATCGCGGTGAACATCCCTCCGATCGACTGCTCGTCGGTTGAGTAGAGGGCATAGGCTTCGAAACGTACGGCGGAAGCGTTGATCTCATCTATTTTATGCAATATTTTTGTGACATTTGCCGCATCAAAAATCAGATTGTCAAAGTTCGGATTGTCTTCGAATGCACGGTTGGTAATTTGCATATAACCGGGGTAAATCTCGACGCTGGAGCGGATTATCTGATTGTGGCTCCCGTTATTGAGGGCATTGGCAAAGATAAAGAGAGCCGTGGAGAAAGTGCTCAACGCCAAAGTGACGATGGAGCGCTTCTTGTGGGTCAATAATTCCCGAACGGCCATTTTGAAAAGAATCATCGGCTGTACCGTATCAACGCATTTTTGGTAAATCGCTCATCCTCGATGAGGGCATTGAAATCAACTTCATCCATCGTTACAACCGTCTTGTTGCTTTTTTTATCCTGCGGAATCAACGTCATTACTGTCGGTAAATAGCGGCTTCCGTACACTTTTACCCCACTGTAGGTCAGGATACGCTGCACACCGCCCTCCTCATCATAATAGATTGCCCTCAGCGGTATGAAGTGCTCCTTTTCCACCTCCATAACGATCTTTCCCCATACGACGGGGGCATCTGGTTTAGGCAAGAGGGTCAGCGTATACTTGTTCGCATCTTCAGCTGTGAGCTGCGGATTGTAATCCTCGACGATGGAGCTCTCTTTGGCCATATCGTCGTTCGTAAAATCACTTCCCATCCAGCTTTGCATCATCATCGAACTGGGAATTTTAATCGTTTTCTCGATTTTAGGGACATACTGCCACATCGTCGTATCAATCTTCAAAAAAGTGATCCCGCGGTCTTGTTTGGGATAGAGAATTTTGATAAAACTTTTATCATTTCCCCGATTCCAGCTCTCCATTTTCATCGTCCTCTCCCCCCTCGCCGTCGTGACGCTCATCGTAATCTTCGAGTAGCCGCTGTCGCTCAGAATATTATGCTCAGCATTTTTGATGATCTCTTTGGCCGTGATCGCATACACAGGAAAAGCGAAAAGCAGAAGAAGCGAAAATAGACGCATGTGATTACTTTTTTGTTGGAGTAAATAATTTTAACCGAATTTATTATTTTTGGCGTCATTTTTTTTCTGACAAGGTCAGTTATAATGTCACGCATTAAAATACGAGGTATGCCATGGATTTGAAACAACACTTAATTGATTTTGGATGCGGGCCGGAATTTGTAAAGATTGCTATGAGCTATGCGCAATTTTACCAGCCCGTTCAGGATCTTGAAACCTTTATAGAATATGTCGAAGAAACGCATGCAAAAGTTGAGGAAGCTGAAGCACTCAAGGCAATGGATCAGGAAATTATCGATGCATCGGGTCTTTTTGAAGCGTTTGAAAACGAAGAGAAAGAGTAAAATCCAAAACCTTACGGAAGAATTTCCGGTGAAGGTTTTGAAAACAGATACCCTTGGGAGTAGTCGATACCGAGTTCGCGCACTTTCTCAAAAACGACTTCATCTTCAACAAATTCGGCAATCGTTTTAATCCCTTTTTTCCGGGCAAAAAAGAGGATACTCTCCACGGTAAAAAGATGGTCATCATCCAAATGGATATTTTTAATCAACGATCCGTCAATCTTGATGTAATCGACATCGAGTTTGCTCAGATAACTGAAATTCGAATATCCCGTTCCAAAATCATCGATCGCTATTTTACACCCGTAGTGTTTGACGGTTTTGATAAAATCCGCCACTTCATCAAAGCTCTCTATCCCCTCCGACTCAACGATTTCAAAAATCAGCCGTTTGGATGCGGATGAGTGTTCGAGAATGTCATATAAAAAGGTACGTGTCTCATCGGAAATAATATCCGGCAAGGTTAAGTTTAAAGAAAACTCACACTCACTCTTTTCAAATACTTCAAATGTTTTGGCAATCATAATCCGCGTCAATTTATCGTAGAGTTTCGATTTTTTAGCGTGATCCAAAAACCAAAACGGGTTCAATACCGTTCCATCCCTCTCAACCAAACGGATTAAGGACTCATATTTGACGATCTGTTTGGTCTTATTGTCAACAATCCCTTGAAAATAGGGGACGATGCGGTCCTCTTCTATCGCCGATTTTATTTTATCAATCATCCAAATATTATTGCGTGTTTTTTCAGCCAATGAGGTGTTTTCATTGAAAAAAATCAGTTTGGCGCGCTGTTCCTTCGCCTCTTTGAGCGCCATGTGTGCGAGATTATAAACATCCGAATAGAGCGAATGGGCGATCCCTCCGGAAACACTCACCGAAATATCATGCCCCCCAACCTGATATTTAACGTTTTCAAGTTTGTTGATGTAATCTACAACGTGGTCTCTCAATGCATCGTCGAATTGCCGGTTGAGACAGATGATCGCAAACTCATCCCCGCTGATGCGGTAGAGATATTCATGCTGGACGATTTCTCTGAGCCGCTTTGCAAACGATGCTAGCAACTGATCTCCGATCTCATAGCCGAAATAGTCGTTAATGGTAGAAAACATATCAATATTAAGCAATATTAGAGTCGTCACAGACTCTCCGTCCTCCAAATTACTCAACAATGCCGTACGATTCTTTAACCCGCTTAGAGAATCTATCAGCTGACGGCGAATAATCTGATCCTTAGTCATCAATTCGGTAACATCTGCCCGCGCCGATATATATTCGATGATATTTCCCTCTTCGTCAAAGATGGGGGCGATTACCGATTTGACATAATAATCCCGTCCATCCTTGGTCAGATTCAAAAAGGTACCTTTCCACACTTTGCCCGATTTGATGGTGTTCCACAAATCTTTAAACAATTCCTTCGGGGTATCCGGATGACGTCCGATGTTGTGACTGTGTCCGATCAACTCTTCACGCGAAAATCCTGAAATACTGCAAAACGCATCGTTAGCGTAGGTAATAACCCCTCTTTTATCAGTTTTTGAAACGATGGAACTCTGATCCAGCACCATTTTGTATTGGTCAAGAATTTTGATGTTCTCATTGAGTTCATGCTGCGTCACATTGACCAGATGGGTCAATGATTTTAGCATCGTATGGTGGTAATCTCTCTTTTGGATCGCTCCTTTTGGTGTTGTGTTTTGAGATGACTCGCTTAGCGAAACGGTTGTGGTTGTAATATTGAGGAGTTGATTTTTGTGAGGAGAGTGGAAAAACTCCCCGTACGTAAAAAAACCGGCGGTGGGTGCTATCTCGTTGATCAACCCGAACTCGTATTCCAGCTGCTCTTTCAAAAAGAGCTTTCGGACCGAACAAGAATAGATATACGTCGCTTCGGGTTGCGCGAGGGCTATCTCTTTTTGTACTTCCGTAGCATGATTGAGGATGTCTTCGACATTGCCGATTGCGAAACGGACTTTGTCTTTGTTTTTGAAATGGCCGGCGTAGACGAATCCCCCCTCTTCGCGCTGCGCAACGATCGAACGGGCGACCTGAACCCCGTCTTCCGTTTTAATCAGAGGAAATTCGATAGCGCTTGCCGGTATGTTGGCTACGGTTTCCGCCCCCAGATAATAGGTGTAGAGTTCCTCCACTTTTCTGCCGTCGATTTCATAGATGATATTTTTATCCGCCTTCGTCACGATCATCTCTTTGCCGATCTGCGCCCAATGGAGCGAGAAAGCATTGTGCACGTTCAACACGTCACTGTCCAATACAGCGATGACGATACCGTGTTGGTAGAGTGTCGTATCTTTGATAATACAGGTATGCTCAAAAGTCAAATCATCTCCCGCATTCCCTCCGGCGACCATAACATCGCTGTGTACCGAGGTAAATCCGTTTAGAAAAGACTCCGAATCGCCGCTGATCCCTTCGCTGAAAGCAATGCACAGTTTGGTTCGATCGTTTACAATCGCATGGGCGGCATCAACCCCCTGCGCATAATCGACAGGAAAAAAATAGTGGGTTGTGATCTCGGTAGCTTCAAACAGGGAGAAAGCGAGAATGATCTCTTCGGAACTCATTGCTCCATTCATAATCTCACCTGCGGTCGTTGAACCGATGACAGATGCGTTCGGCAATGCCAAAGCGAGCTGATCCAGTACCGACCGGATCAAAGAGGTCTCCAGTCTGCCGCAGAATACCTGTACAAAAACATTGCCCTTATCCGTAATAGTAGTGGCAATAAAGCTTTTCAGGGCTTCCGGATTCTCATACCGGTGGTTTATCAACCGCATCTGCACTCCGCCTTTAAATCATAATGTTTTATTTTAATAGAATAGTGCTGAATTTTTTTATTCTGACACCATTGCTTTATGCATCTGACATTCTAAGTCTAAAAGACCCTATGTCACTGCGAGCAAAGCGTGGCAGTCCATATAGGGATTGCTTCGTCGTTACACTTCTCGCAATGACACAGATTAAATGTACCTAATCGGTCAATACATTTAGAATTCCTAATCTTAGTAAACAAACAGTTGGATAAAATCACTCATGATATTTCTTTAATCACAAGGGAGGCTTCCATGAAACACGTACTCTTACTCAATCTCCACCAAAAATATGAAGGTTTTGCCAACGGCAACCTCACCAAAGACCTGCTCGGCGAAGCGAAAGCCTTTTTTCTTGAAAACGGCTATGAAGTAAAAGAGACAAGCATCGATGATGGGTATGACACCGCCCAAGAACTGGAAAAATTCCAATGGGCTGACCTATTTTTTGTCCAGTCTCCCGTCTACTGGATGGGATTGCCGTGGCTCGGCAAAAAATACATCGATGATATTTTCTCAGCCGGCGTCAATACGGTTACCTACGCCAGTGACGGACGCAGCCGAAATGACCCTTCCAAAACGTACGGAAGCGGCGGATTGATGCAGGATAAACGGTATATGCTCAGTTTTACCTACAACTGCCCAACGAGTGAATTCAATAACCCTGAAGGATTTTTCGAAGGGATGAGTCTGGATGAGGCCAACGTAGCCCTTCATAAAACGTTCCAGTTTTGCGGTGCCGCCCCCTATCCAAGCTACGCCGTCCATGATGTCTACAAATCCGAATTTTCCATAGAAGATGCGCTAAACGGTTTACGCCGTTCGCTCGAACGAAACTTTTTGTCCTAAATTTAAAAGGAAATTTATGAACTCATTTACCTACTACAACCCCACCCGGATCGAATTCGGCCGCGACAAAGAAAACAGCATCGGAAAGATGATTTCCGAGCAAGGGATCGAACGGCTCCTCCTTGTGTACGGAACCGGTTCAATCAAGAAAAGCGGATTATACGATCGGATTACCGAGAGTTTGAAAACAGCGGGCATCGTATACGAAGAGCTCGACGGTGTGGTCAGCAACCCCCTCCTCTCCCGTGTCCAAGACGGAATCGATCTCGTAAATTCCAATAACCTTCAAGCGGTTCTGGGCGTTGGGGGCGGATCGGTGGTCGATTCGGCCAAAGCGATTGCGGCGGGGGCGTTGTATCCGGGTGACGTATGGGACTTTTTTATCAACAAAGCAACCATCACCGAAGCCTTACCCGTCTATGCCGTTATGACGCTCGCGGCAACCGCCAGTGAGATGAACGGAAACTCGGTCGTGATGAACAACGCTACAAAACAAAAATATTCGGTCGGATCGGTACTGCTCAACCCGAAAATATCGATCATCAACCCCGATCTGATGGCTACCGTCTCAAAGGCGTATTTGGCCTATTCGGCCGCTGACATCATCGCCCATACGATCGAAGTTTATTTCACGGCGACCGATCACCCCCATTTTCAATCGAGACTTGTCGAATCGATCATCAAAACCGTCATCGAAACAACCGAGATCCTCCTCAAGGACCCTCTCGATTATAATGCACGCGCTGAGTTTGCATGGGCGTCTACCCAGGCACTCAACGGCTTGACCAGTTCCGGCACGGGAGGAGGAAGTTTCCCGAATCACATGATCGAGCATGCTCTCTCGGCACTCTTTAATATCGCTCACGGTGCAGGTCTCTCCATCGTTATTCCGGCATGGATGAAATGGTATAAAGATAAAAATCGTCCTCAGTTCGAACGGTTTGCAAAAGAAGTTTTCAACCTAAACACGGCAGAAGAAGGGATCAGTGCCTTGGAAAACTGGTTTAGTTCCATCGGTACCCCCATCACTCTGGCCGAAGCCGATATCCCCAGAGAGCGCATTGACGAGATTGCCGAAAATGCACATGGGCTGGCCGTTGTGTGGGGAATGGGCGAAGCATACCCCAGTGAAACGATTGCAAAGATACTTCAGAACGGTTAACGATTCGATTCCTGATGAAGAATCAAAACGCCTTAGCCGGATTAAGCAGCACCGAAGCGGCGTCGAGGCTGAAGCGAAACGGCCCCAATCTCCTTCCGGGCAGCCAACCCAAAACACTCTTCTCCATCGTATTTGGTGTACTGCGCGAGCCGATGTTTTTAATGTTGCTGGTCGCCGGAACCATTTATCTGGCTCTGGGTGATCGCGCCGAAGCGCTGTTTTTGCTGGCCTTTGTTTTCATGGTTATCGGCATGACGCTTGTTCAGGAACACAAAACACAACGGGCCCTAGAATCGTTACGCGATCTCTCGGCGCCGCGGGCACTGGTCCTACGGGATGGGAGAGAGATTCGTATCCCTGGATGTGAAGTAGTTGTCGGCGACTTGCTTATTCTGCACGAAGGGGATCGAGTCGCAGCCGATGCACTCCTCTTCCAAGGGCAGTTATCGGTAGACGAGTCTCTTTTAACCGGCGAAGCGGTACCGGTCAGTAAAATACCGAATCCCCAAATCGCTGCCATCCAAACGCCCGGTTCTGATGAGATCCCCTCGTTGTTCGCCAGTACCGTAGTTACCAAAGGGATAGGATTCGCCCTCGTACAAGCGATTGGAACCGATACGGCCGTCGGGCATATCAGTCAATCGTTAGGGACAACCCATGAAATCCCATCGGCCCTGCAACACGCTTCACGTACTTTGATTCGTACGGTCAGTATGATTGCCGTAGGGCTGGCATCGGGATTGGTTCTTCTCAATTGGATAGTCAATGAGCGCTCTTTTCTTGAGAGCTTGCTCTCGGGGATTGCTCTGGCAATGGCAACCTTGCCGGAAGAGATTCCGGTTATTTTGACCGTATTTTTGGCTCTTGGCGCCTGGCGCATTACAAAAATAAAGGTACTGACCCGCCGGATCAGTGCCGTAGAAGCGTTGGGTGCCATCACGGTCCTAGCGGTTGACAAGACCGGAACACTGACCCAAAACCGTATGCAGGTTGCCGAACTCTCGGTAGAGAATAAGGCATTTATCGCAGCCAAAGAGGGTGAATTACCCGAAATTTTTCATCCTTTGGTTGAGTTCGCCATGTTAGCCACCCCTGCCGATCCCTTTGACCCGATGGAAAAAGCGATCCAATCTTTTGGGCATGAACGGCTCAAAGGTACGGAACATCTGCACGATGCATCCACCCCGACATTTCACTACGAGCTCTCTGCGGATATCCTCGCCATGACCCAAATATTTTCCGATATCAACCCCTCATTGCATCTTCTTGCGACAAAAGGGGCGCCCGAAGCCGTCGCCGACTTGTGTCATCTCCCCGAGAACCGGCGCCATGAGATAGAAGATCAGGTTGAGGCTATGGCCGCACGCGGATTACGGGTATTAGGGGTGGCATGCGGGGAATTTCAGACCGATAAAAACGAACCGGTTTGGCCGATAAGCCAACATGATTTTGATTTTACCTTTCTAGGGCTCATTGGGTTTATGGATCCGCCCCGTTCCGAAGTTCCTGCTGCAATTGCCGAATGCCGAAGCGCCGGGATACGGGTTCTCATGCTCACCGGCGACCATCCGGCCACCGCAGTCGCAATCGCAAAGCAAGTAGGCCTAACCGAGTACGCTGATATCATCACGGGCGATGAGATCGCCCAACTGGATAATGATCTTTTACTCTCCCGATTGCAGCACGTTAATGTCTGTGCACGGATACAGCCTGAGCAGAAACTTCGCCTCGTACAGCTGCTGCAGCAAAGCGGCAATGTTGTCGCCATGACCGGAGACGGCGTCAATGATGCCCCTGCCCTAAAAGCTGCCGATGTCGGGATCGCGATGGGGGAACACGGTACCGATGTGGCACGTGAATCTGCCGACATGGTTCTTTTGGATGACAGTTTTGCGAGTATTGTCGCTGCAATCCGACAGGGGAGAAATATCTACGACAACATTACCAAAGCGACCCGTTTTATATTCGCCGTCCATCTTCCCATCATTGCCCTGACCCTTGTACCGGCACTGTTCCACTGGCCGGTAATGCTGCAGCCGGTTCATATCGTATTGCTTCAACTTTTAATCGATCCGGCCTGTGCCATTGTGTTTGAAGCCGAATCCGCTGCTCCCAACAGTATGAAGCGTCCACCGCGCCATCTCACGGCCAGCCCTTTTACCCTCAGCAATATTGGTTTTGCCTTGCTGCAGGGGATCGGTATTTCATTCATCTTGTTGATCGGATATTTTCAATTGCAGCAGATGGGGTGGAAATTAGACGACATTCGAATCGGCGTATTCGCGGCACTGGTTCTTGCCCTGTTTCTTCTCGTTCTTGCCAACACTCATTTTACCCCTTCGGCACGACTGCGCACAGAGTCCGCCAATCCGTGGATGTTCTCTATGTTCGGGTTCGTTAGCCTGATGCTTCTTGCGGTGCTGTTTATCCCTTTTTTACGCGACATATTGGGGTTTACTCCTATCACATTCACCTCAATCATTATCTCCGGGATACTGCTGGTTTCCTGTGCTTTATGGCTTCTTTTAGTGCGATTTGCAGGGAGCCGTTGGCTGCACGCATGAGCATCGTTATGTATGGTATCAGGGCGTATCAAACGTCAATCCCATATGGCTGCATCCCTGCTGTATTCCATATCGGCATGCCGATGCATATAACGCAGAAGCTTTATATTTATTCTGAGCGATACCATCCCCCTTTTCATACATGGTTCCAAGATAAAAACATCCATCACCGTTCCCATCATCGCAGGCTTTGCTAAACTCTTCCGCCGCTTGTATATAATTATGGTGATCCCACGCTTTTTTACCTGCAAGAAACGTATCTGCGAAGCACGAAGTTACGACAGCCATAACGGCAACAACACTAAGTAATTTTTTCATGATTCATTATCCTTTTTGTATCTGTATTTTTGAATTGAGATTTAATATCTCCCGTTTGATGATTATCGTTGAAGCGCACTCCTTTGGTCTGGATTGGCCTGAACAATACTTACGGAGCACGTCATCCCCGCGGAGAGGGTCAACCCCTCCGGTACTTCATCGATATGGATACGAACGGGAATCCGCTGCGCCAATCTAACCCAGGTAAAAATCGGATTAACGTTGGCCAAAAGACGCCCGTCCGTCACGTTGTCACGATCCGAAATTCCTCTGGCAATACTCTCGACATGCCCTTTGAGAATAAATTTGGTCCCCAATATCCTCATCTCGGCTTTGTCACCGGGATGAATCAAGGAGAGTTTGTGCTCCTCAAAATAGCCATATACCCAAAACGAGCCGCTGGTAATAAGAGCCATGTGTTTTTCGCCTGCATCGATGTAGTCCCCTTTTCGCAACAGGAGGTTGGAGACCCATCCATCGGTAGGAGCACGGACGGAAGAGCGTTCGAGATTGAGTTTGGCCGTTTCGACCTGCGTCAGCGCCTCTTCGTACTTTGCGTGGGAAATTTGGGCATCATAAAAGGCATCGTCACGATTTTCAGCGGAAACAACCTCATCGTCTGCTGCGTTTCGTCTCTGGGATTGGCGTTTTTTCATCTCATATTCGGCTTTTCGGGTCATAGCGACCGCCTGTGCTTCGTGCAATGCATGCTCAAAACGGACTTCATCGATTTGATACAGAAGGTCCCCTTTATGAACGAACTGGTTGTCCGCCACAGCAACGTGACTGACCAGTCCCCCGACATCAGGTGCGACCATGACGACATCGGCACGCACACGCCCGTCACGCGTCCATGCCGTGTTCATATAGTTGTCCCACAGCATAAGTCCCAAAAAAACGGCCAGAGACAAGATTGAGAAAGTGACGGCAAAACGTAAAAATTTGGAGAGTCTGTTATTTTTTTTCATTTCTATCTCCTTAGCGATAAATGAGCAAACACGGGATCGTAACCATACAGACGAATACTGCCGTTCGAAACAGCCCGGGGTGCCAGACATGGTTATAAATGCCGCTGTCCGACATCACACGGTCCACAAAAATCTGCACAACGGCAGCCGTGACAAAAATAGGAAGCAGCGTCGGCATCTGAATCCCGAACAAGGTTATGTCTAACGGCATGAATCCTCCTTTACGAGCGGAAATGTATTTGAATTACGCAATACGGTGCGTATGAGAGCCAGTTCAACGATCACACTCTGAAGACGTTTGGATTGCCCTTTTTCAGAAGGCATTTGCGATGCATGGAGTTCTTGAAGAGACTTCTGTAAGGCAGTGAGGAGTTTCTCCCTGCCCGATACTTCAGGTGCTTCGAAATACCCTTTAATCGATTCCATTGCCGCATCGATACTGGAATGATGATACTGCGGATAGAGTCTCTGAAGGCTCCGCCGAATGCTCAATATGGCTCGGCCGATTTCAAGCGTCGAGAGCAGCCATTCATACACGAGACGACTGGAACGGATATTAAGCCTCCCCTGCGTCGAAAACTGCTGAACGAGATCGCGTCCGGTACTCTCCAACGCGCTTCTCTCGATGTTCAATACCCCATCGCACAGTCTCACAATTTGACGGCGCAATATCTTCGCCACCCTCTTTTGTGTCAGTGAGCACGACCAGAAATTTACCAAAACGTAAGCAAGACCTCCGAACACTATTCCGATTATAGAAGCAAGCGAACTCTCTAAAAACTTGGTCGGCTCGATTTTATAATAAGGGTCAAGGGCACACTGATTCATAAACATGAATACAAATCCGAACGTAAAAACAGGCAATTTCGGCTTAGTTGTCATCCATCCGATCAAGGCTAACGTCGGCGCCAGGAGTAATCCAAGGGTTAAAAAATCCGACGTGTACGAAGGTATGAGATAAAAATCGTAAACGGCGGCAAAGATAAGCGCAACAACCGACCCTTTGAAAAAATCTTTGACCCCATCAAGCGGACTGGGCAGCGTCCCAAGTAACAATCCGATAACAACGGCAAGGGTAATCGTCAATGTTGCATACGGCCATGCGGTCCAGATCCAAAACAGCATCGTCAAAAGCAATACCCCGCTTCCCCGCAACGCGGCAAGTCCTACCAATACATTATCGGTATGGGTTGAAAACCGCACTACCCGGCTCAGTTCAAAGGTTGAATTGCCCGACAAGCGGTGCTTGAGCAAGGAGAGGTGTGTCGCGCAATGATTATGCAGCTCATGTAAAAGACGCTCCATCAGATGGGATGCCGACATGAATTCATCGTCCCTCTCCAAGCGCACGGATTCTCTCAACCGTTCATATTCGCATTTCGAATGTTCATGAAATCTGTTTTTAACCTCTAAAAGTTCTCGAATAACCGTATTCAAATCTTCCGGATTCAACAGTGTGTAGGAACGTGTTTTTAATACAGATGCTATCGGATTGTAAAGACGTTCCAACGCACTCAGCACGTCCGTGTGCTCCCGCTCTTTTATCGCGGATACAATATTTTTTAGCGAATGAAATGTCGTGGACAGATTCATGTATTCGTGGTTAAGATGCTGATAGTGCTGCCGCTCCCGCCGATCGGCTCCGCTTTCAAAACTGCTGTTTACCCGGACGGCATCCATTCCGACGACCCCGTTGGAAAATCGGATAACCGACGGATCACTAGCATCGAAGGTTGTGAAAACAGATTGCGGATCGGACAAGGTAACCAGAATGTTATGAAAACGTTCCTGTTCGCTGGCAATCAATGTATCCAAGAGACGACGGGGAAAAACAATATCGCTTACCAGCGTCGCAGCCATGATACCGATGACGACTTCAGAAAAGCGTGATACGGCGATGTCAAAAACCGCAAGAGGCGTTTCAATCACCGGAAGGGCAACGATACACAACGTGTATCCGGCCAAAACAAACCCATAAAATTGGAAATTCCGGTATTTGAACCCCGCCGCAGTAGTCAAACCGATCCATAGGGCAAAAAAAGCGATAAACCAGAGCGGATCTTGCGAAAACATTCCGGTGATGACAAGCGATATCCCCACACCGGCAATCGTTCCCAAAACACGATAATAGCTTTTAGAAAACACCAGACCGCTTTGAGGGTGCATCACGATGAATACCGTAAAAATAGCCGTGCGCGGGTCGGGGAGATTTAACGTCATGGCAATCCATAGGGCTGCCAAAGCCGCCATGATCACTTTGGCCATATAAATGAGAACCGGAGCATCGAGTACAATCCATTCGTGCAGTGTCCGCTGCCATGAGAATGTTTTGAGGGCGTGGAGGGCGTTATTCACGTACATCTCTCTCCCCTTTATCGATGTATCCTCCCCCCAATGCTTTGATCAGATCAATCTGGATCAACCCCCTGGTCTCCATCAGGGATAGCGCTCCGATCTCTCCTTCCAATACGGTTTTTTTTGCGCTCAGGTAGGGAAGTTTGTTACTCAGCCCTTGAACAAGTTTTTTACGCATGATCGCTGCATTGGCATTGAGAGCGGACAACTCCTCATCGTGCTGTTGTCGTTGAGCCTCGATCAGTTTGGATTGTTTGAGTAAAACGACAACCTCATTCGCCCCTTTAATCACCGCCTGATTATAGTCATAGACCGAACGGTTGTAATCGCTGACACTGTTTTGCAAATTGGCATTTCTCTCTCCCCAATCCAACAGCGGAAGAGAGAGTGCGATCCCCGCTGCTGGAGAGTAAGATGAGTGATCGATGAGTTTTGTCCAGCTAAATGAGGTAAAACCGATCAAGCCGGAAAGGCTGATATCCGGATAAAACTGCGCTTTTGACTGCTCGATGGTATGGCTTTTACTCAATGCGGTATATTTCGCAACGGCAACGTCAGGACGGTGTGCGAGCAGATTCAGCATAATCGCTTTCGGTAACGGAAGGTTCGATGTATCACGGATACGGGGGGAGCGCAACGTATCCACATACGAGGGAAGAAATCCACCCAAAACACAGATCGACTCTTTTTTCCCCTCAATGGTACGTTTTAATTCCGTGATCCGCTGTGCCACCCGGGAAAGAGCACTTTTTTTCTCATGGATTGCGATAGCGTCGATCAATCCCAATCGGTACTGTTTGTCGACGATCATAAGCTCTTCGCGTGCCGTTTGTTCCATTGCCCTTAACACGAAAAGCTTGCGTTCGTCATAATTCCATGAGAGATACGTTTCGCAGATTGCACCGGCTAAAGCCAATTTCGAAGCTTCTATCGAGGCTCTTTGGGCCAAAGCCCCGTTTTTGGCGGCCTGAATATGTGAACTTCGTGCGTTCCAAAAGTCAAAATCGTAATCAAGTGTCAATAGACTCTGATATTGGGTATAGGTACCTCCGCCCAGCGGCGGCGGAAAAATGTGGTTTTCACTGAAACGTTCACGGATAAGGCTTGTATTCGCGGAGAGATGGGGCAGATTACGCGATTGTACAGATTCTATGATAGTGTTGGCCTGTGCGTATCTGGCTTCGATACTCTTCAGCGTCGGTGAAGAGGCCAACGCCTCCTCTAGGATCCGATCAAGCTGTTCATCGCCATATCCTCTCCACCACTCCTTTACGAGCTTTGTATCGTTGAATTCAGCACTATTTCTTTCCAACTCCCCTTGTATTACTGTTTCGGCAATCGGAAGTGCCTTTTCGATCTTGGGGACACATCCGCTAAGGAGTAAAAGTCCAAGAGCAGCGACCAAAAAGGGTTTGGAATTCATGAATTTTGAAGGTTTTCATAGAGAGTTTTTAGGAGATGGGAAAGCTCTTCTTTTTGTTGCTCACTAACCCCTCTGAAAGCTCTTTCAATCACATGCTCTCCCATGTCGACCAGAAGGGCGTACAGTTCTCTCCCTTTTGGAGTAATTTTGACACGATAGGCTCTTCGGTCATTTTCCTTCGGAATCCGTTTGATCAGCCCTTTGAGTTCCAACTTATCGAGCATCAGAGTCATATTGGACTGCTCGAAATAGGTGTCCTGTGCCAGCTCTTTTTGTGTCAGGCCGTCTTTTTCGCACAAACGGATGAGGATAACCCGCTGAGCGTAGGTCAGCCCATGAGGTTTGAGCTCTTTTTCCAGTTCGTTTTTCAGGATGTTGCGTGTTTTGGCGATCAGAAATGCGATCGACGTATCCGATTCGAAACTCATAATAACCCCTTGGTTTAAAATTGCGGAATTCTAGAGCGATACACCTTAAATACTTATTATAATAACTATTATAGTAATAATGTTATAATTCAACAGCCACACTCCAGTTTTGGAGCCTCTTTTGAGCTTTTTTTTGCTACAATGAAATCAATGGTACGGAAAAGAGAAGCCGTGGTGCGGTACGGATGCATCGGCAATCTTTAACCCGATAACTTCTATACTTCTGAATTCATTTTAAAAGTCATCACTTCTATTACCGACAAAGGAATAACCGTGCGCATACTCTACTTTCTCGTTGCGGCATATGCCCTTCACGCACAAACAGCACTCCCTTCCCTGATTGATTCAGCACAGAATAATGGACGCATTGAAAGTTATACTCAGCAAAAAAACGCCGCGACCTTGGGATATGAATCCGCCAAACGCTCCTATTTTCCCCGCATTGACGGGTTTGGAAGTGCTACATACGTCGATAAGACAGGAGGCTTCGAAGCCAAACAAACCTATGCGGCGGGGGTCAAAGGGGAACTCATCGTTTTTGACGGCTTCAAGCGTGAAAATCTTCTGAATCAAAACAAAGCGCTCGAACATTCGGCTCAATACACACTGGATGCCGCGAAAAAGGAGATCTCTCTGGATGTTATTCAGCGCTATTTCGAACTTCAGAACACGCACGATGAAATCGATACCTATACGGCTATGCATACTCAACTCGAAGCGCAGCTTAACCGACTTGAAAAATTTAAAGCGGCAGGACTTGCGAGTGAAGATGCATTGATGCGTATGCACTCGGAGCTCTCCAACGTACACTACCAGATAGAAGATTTACACTACCGGGCCGAACGTCAAAAAAGAGAACTCGAAACCATCGCCAACCAATCGATTACCGCTCTCACCTCTTCGGATGTACTCGCTCCGAAAGAGATTTCTCCCCAAGAACCAGATACGTTAAGTGCCCTCCGCTATTCCCGTGATGCCAAGATTCATGAAGCAGAACAAAAAGATGCGGCCAACCTCCCCACCCTGAAACTCGAAGATCACTATACGTTTAACGACTATTACAATGATCCGATCCCCCAAATGCGCGTCGATCGACAAAACAAATTCATCGCATCGCTTAGCATGAATCTGATCGATTTTTCTTCCGCATCCATCGCGAAACAATCACTGATGGCGCAAGCGCAGGCGAAAAGCAGCGAACTGGCGTATGCCGCCAAAGAGGCTGACCAGAACCTCCTTTTGGCAAAACGTTACATTGAACGTTCCCGTATTCTGATCGATGCTTCACGCAGCACGTTTGATGCGGCTACCAAAACGTTCGATGCGGTCAAAAAGAAATACGAGGCGCGGATCGTCGATTATGTCACCTATCTGGATGCGTTGCACACACTCACCGATGCGACCAACCAGCTCACCCGTGCAAAACGGACACTGCACTATGCTTATGCGGCTTACTATTATTATTCGGGACTTGATCCCAAGGAGTTTGTACGATGATGAAAACACTGTTGATAACGATTTTGCTGAGCCTATCGGGGATGGCGGATGATATTTATGCGACCTTCGATGTTGTAGCCCGAAAAGAGGCCAATTTGAACCTGACAACACCCGGTATCGTCAAACGGCTGAACGTTGATGTCGGCAGCCGTGTCAAAAAAGGGGATGTTCTCCTTGAAATTGACAATGACGATCTCATCGCCGGTGTCGAACTGGCCAGAGAAACCCTGAAAAAATCAAAAATCGAAGAGAAGTTTGCCCGTCAAACGTATGATCGCTACCGTCAGGTTGAAAATGTTATCGAAGCGGAGTTGATGGATCAGCATACCCTCACCTATCAAAAAGCCTCCGCAGCCTCGTCGGAAGCCAAAGCATCGTTGCGCTACAAAGAGACATTGCTTGAGAAAACCCGTCTTCGCGCTCCTTTTAGCGGAGTGATCGCCAGCCGCGATATTGAACTCGGGGACAGTGTCGGAGGTGGAACCCCCCTGTTTCGTCTTATCAGTTCGTCGGAGGTGAAATTGATTTTGAATTTTGATGAAAAATACCTCCCTTCGATCAAACGGGGATCAAAAGTGCGTTACCGTGTGGATGGCCAAAAAAGCGAAGCGGTAGGAGTGATTTCAAAAATCTATCCCACCGTTGACCCGAAAAGCAGAAAAGCAACGGCCGAAGTTTTAACCGGCAACATTGCACCGGGTCTCTTCGGTGAAGCGTATATCATGGTGAAATAAATGTACAAATTTGCCATTAATCGACCCATCACCACATTGATGCTGGTGGTGACGCTGATCGTCTTCGGGATGCTCTCTTTTCGTGCCATGCCGGTCGCCTTGTTTCCCAATATCGATTTTCCGATTGTCACGATCCAAACCGCCTATCCCGGTGCCGATCCCGAAAGCGTCGAATCCAAAGTAACCGATAAAATCGAAGAAGCGATTTCGGGAATCGACGGAATCGACAAACTGAGTTCCACCAGCTACGAAGGGCTGAGTGTCGTGACGGTGCAGTTTGAGCTTACCAAAGACATCGAAGAAGCTGCCAACGATGTCCGTGACAAGATCGGAACCCTGAACCTCGATAAGGAGGTCGAATCCCCCTCCGTTCAAAAAGTGAGCGCTTCGGGTGCGGCATCGATCAAACTGTTTATCAGCAGTACATCCGAAGATCCTATCGCCCTGATGCGTTTGGCCGATGAAAAAATAAAACCCCGTCTTCAACGTATCCAAGGGGTTGCTAAAATCGACATTGTCGGTTACCGTGACCGCGAAATACGGATCTTTGCCGATCCGTTTCTCCTCAACAAATACGCCATCTCCGCCGATGAACTCCAATCTCGGATTGCGCGTGAGAATGTCCGTTCCGGCGGAGGAAAACTGATCTCGGCACATAATGAACTGATCCTAAAAACCCGCGCCGATGCGCAGAGCATCGATCAGCTCAAAGACATTATCATCCGTCCGGGAGTTCGGCTGCGTGACATTGCACAGGTTGAAGACGGTCTTAAAGATCCCAAAAGCTACTCCTCTCTCAACGGACGCGAAGGAGTCTTGCTGGAAGTTCAAAAGATTTCAGGGAGAAACGATTTAGAGGTGATTGAAGGGGTAAAAGAGGCCATGCCCGATATTGCATCGCTTGCGGGCAAAGGGTATACCTTGCAGTTGGTTGAAGACCAGTCGGAAAAAATCCTCACCAATATTGATAACGTCAAATTTGACCTCATTTACGGCTCTATTCTGGCGGTATTGATCGTCTTTTTCTTTTTGCGCAATCTCACGGCCACGATTGTCTCCGCCCTCGCTATCCCCACATCGATTATCGGAACCTTCGGACTCATCGATATGCTTGGATACGACCTGAACCGTCTCACCCTGATCGGCCTCACCCTTGCGATCGGGATTTTTATCGATGATGCCATCGTCGTCATCGAAAACATCTCCAAAAAGATGGAACACGGTATGGAACCGCTGGAAGCCTCTTTCCAAGGGGTCAAGGAGATAGCGTTTTCAATCCTGGCCATCTCTTCGATGCTATTGGCGGTATTTATCCCCGTCGCGTTTATGGGGGGAATCGTCGGAAAATTCTTCAACTCCTTTGCGATGACCGTTGCATCGGGAGTTTTAATCTCCTATTTCGTGGCGATCATGTTTATCCCTACCGTGGGTGCACGTCTTTTACAGGGAACCGAAAGCCGCTTTTGGCATAAAACCGAACCCCTTTTTCAGAAACTCGACCTCCTCTACCGCCGTATCCTCTCCACACTCCTTCAGTACAAAGTGCTGACGATCGTTGCGGTGCTAGCGGTATTAATCGCCTCTTTTTCACTGGCAGGAAAAGTCGGGGGGACGTTTGTCCCGATGGAAGATATGAGCGAAATGCGGGTCATGATCAAAGCACCGGTGGGGATCTCTCTTGAAGCGATGAAAAAAGAGATGGCACCGCTCGTTAAAACGATGCAAGCGGATAAACGGATCGAAGCCGTTGTCCTCTCCATCGGATACAACGCAGCTGAAGAAGCCCATAAAGCGATGATTTATGCCAAGCTTATCCCTGTGGGAAAACGTGAAGGGCTCGAATCGATTATTCAATCGTATCGGGAAAAATTCAAATCCTATTCCCATCTGACTATCAGCGTCGAAGATGTCCCACCCATCGATACCGGTGAGAGCAATGCCCCCATTCAAGTCGTATTGACGGGAACTGATTTGGCGACACTCGAAACGAAATCGCTCGCGTTGGTCAAACTCCTCAAAGAGAGCAAAGGGACGATCGACATCGATACCGATTTTGAACCGGGAAAACCGGAAGTACGCATTAGCATCAACCGTGAGAGTGCGCAGCGTCTGGGGATTACGGCACACCAAATCGCCGCTGCTATCAGCTCAGCCTATTCCAGCGACAGCGCCATTTCCAATTTTGAACAAAACGGCCGTCAGTTTGATATAACGCTCCGATTTGCGGATGAGTACCGTTTTGTGCTGGATGATCTGAAAAAGATGCAGATTCAGACCCCCTCAGGAGAGATGGTCATGCTCGATGGGTTGATTGAACTGAGCCGTTCCGAAGGGGCCGCTTCGATCAACCGTTTCGATCGTGAACGAAAAATTTTGGTGACCTCCAACCTTGACGGCGCACCGCTGGATGCATTGGTCAGCAAGATCGATGAGGAACTTCCCGCTTTGTTGGGCGAAGGGTACCACTATCGCTATACCGGTGACATCGAGCGGATGCAAGATACGATGGAGGCGTTCGGATTTACCGTCCTTCTCGCCGTCGTCTTAATCTACCTGATCCTCGCCGCACTCTATGAATCGCTGATTCAGCCGATTATCATCATGGTTGCCATGCCGCTCAGTTTTACCGGTGTCATTCTGGCCTTGTATTTGACGGGAAATCCTTTCAGTATTTTTGTCATGATCGGGATCATCTTGCTATTGGGAATGGTAGGAAAAAATGCCGTCTTGGTTGTCGATTTTGCCAACCATGCGATCAAAGAGGGGAAAAATGTCAATGATGCCCTCCTCGACGCGGGAGAAAAACGGCTCCGTCCGATTTTGATGACGACCTTTGCAATGATATTTGCCATGCTTCCGCTCGCGCTCGGCGGTGGGGCCGGACATGAGAGCAATGCGCCGATGGCAACGGCGGTCATCGGAGGGTTGATCAGTTCCACCCTCCTCGCGCTCTTCATCGTCCCTGTCCTTTATCGGATGATGTATCCGCTCGATGCCGCGTTGCGAAGACTCTACGAACGGCGGCATTTGAGCTGATGATGCCGTACAAAAGTGTTAAAATACCGAAAAAAGGGAATCTCCTATGACAAAAAAACAAATCACCAATCTGCTCTATGGGGTCATATTTGCCGCTATCGCCCTCTACGCCGCCTATTCAAAAGGGTGGATACTGGCTGATTTTGAATCCATTTCTCCCCAGCAAGCCTATTCGCTGTTGCAGCGCGATGAAAATGTCACCCTCCTGGATGTCCGGACACCGGAAGAATTCGCAGAAGGGCATATCGAGGGGGCGATCCTGATCCCCGTGCAGGTTTTGAATGAAAACCTCTCCAAACTTCAAAGTGCCAAAGGGGGAAATATCATCGTCTATTGTCACAGCGGAAACCGAAGCGTTGCGGCTTCGCGTATTCTCGTCAAAAACGGATTCATCCCCCTCAATGTCAAAGGGGGCATCAGCGGATGGAAGAGCGAAGGGCTAAGCGTTAGCCAGTAAGGATGGGGATCGATGAAACTTCTCTGCCTCATCCGCCATGCCAAATCAGACTGGAGCAACCCGTTCTTGAGCGATTTTGATCGACCGCTGAATTCTCGGGGAAAAAAAGCCGCCCCGTTCATGGGAGAGGTACTTTTAAAAAAAGGGATACATCCGGATCTGATTCTCTCCAGTCCGGCCCTCCGCGCCAAAACTACGGCTGGCTTATTCGCCCGAAAACTTTCCTATCCGCTCGACGCCATCAGCTATGAACCGTTGCTGTACGCCGGCGATGTGGAACGGATCCTCTCCGTTATTCGAAATACACCGGAGAGTATCGATACCCTCTTTCTGTTCGGGCACAATCCCGAATTGACCGAATGCGCAAATGCGATTTGCGGAACCGATATCGAAAACATCCCCACCTCCGGAGTTGTCGCGATGCGGCTCAAAGAGGAGCAATGGAAACATATCGGTTTTAACGCTGCCGAATTACTCTTTTTTAATACTCCGAAAAAGCACTAATCACCCCCATAAATCACTGCCGCTTTCGCGGTTGTACATTTTGGTATAGTATTCATGCACCATACGCCCGGAATCAAATGCCGGGATCACATCCGACATCGCCGCTTTCATCATCTGCGTCCACTGTTCAGGATGGTCATAGTACATCGGTATGATCTCATTTTCGAGTATATCCATCATGTTCTTATTGTCTTCATCGTCTTGGGCTTCAATCGGCTGATGATGGTCGATCGGCGGAATGGTGAAGGCGTTGATCGTGTGTTTCGCAAATTCAGGATGCCAACCGTCATTCGTCGAGAAGTGGATGGAACCGTTCATACTCGCCGTCATCCCGCTGGTACCACTCGCTTCGCATCCGACACGGGGGGTATTGAGCCACACATCCGCCCCTTTTTTCAATCTCCGAGAGAGTTCCAGTTCATACCCCACCAATACCGCCATATTCCGGATCCCGTGACTGATGTGGATCAACTCATTAAAAGCGTTAATCGCATTCGAATCCGAAGGATACGGTTTCCCCGACCAAATCACCTGAATCGGTTTTTCGGTACGTTCCAAAAGGCGTTTGAAACGGATAAAATCGTGTTTCAGGAGCCCCGGACGTTTGTATTCGGTAAAACGGCGCGCCCAGACGATGGTCAAAACATCGGGATCAAACATTTTCCCCGTCTGGTCGGCAACGATGTTGAATAACGCCCGCTTCAGATGTTTTTTACGCCCGACAAGGGCATAATCTTCCTGATCATCCAAGGCGGAGAGCATCCCTTTATCGGTCCAGAAACGACGGCTTTGGGCATTGGTGATGTAGATGATTTCGGATCGTCCCTCACACTCTTTCCACATATGGTTTGCCACCTCGCCGTGTATTTTTGAGACAGCATTGGTGATTTTAGCGGAGCGCAGCGCACCGGCCGTCAGATTAAAGATGTCATCATTCGGATTCATCTTCATGATGGTACGTACCGTCTCCATATCCAAACCGTTGAAAAACCCGAATTTATGGAGCAGGTTGATATTATGCTGTTCATTTCCGGCATCTTCAGGGGTATGGGTCGTAAAGACCACCCGTCTTTTGACCTCTTCCATATCGCGGTATTTAGCATAAAGCATATACACCAAAGGCAGCGCATGCCCTTCGTTCATATGATAGATATCGATCTTTTGTTTGAGGGCATCGAGTACTTTGATCCCTCCGATTCCCAGAACAATTTCTTGAGATATTCGGGTCTCTTCATTCGCATCATAGAGTTTGTGGGTGATGGTGCGGGCTAGAAAATCGTTTTCGGGAATATCGGTCGAGAGAAGGATAATCGGAGCAGAGCCGAACACCTTCGGGGGAAGGTAGAATGCTTTGATATGAACATCCTGTGAGTGGATATTCACCGTTGCCTGAATCCCCAAATCTTCGAGAAAATAGTAATGTTTACGGATAAATTCCGCTTTCAGACTCCGATCCCCGTTGCGGGCTTGATCGTAATATCCGAAACTCCACAAAATGCTTATACCTACAATGTTTTGATGTAAATCGTAAGCGCTCCGCATGTGCGAACCGGCCAGAAACCCTAAGCCGCCCGAATAAATTTTAAGCGCCTGATGGATAGCAAACTCCATCGAAAAATAGGCTACACTGGTCGTATATTTCGGATCAAATTCATATTCGTGAAGAACCATATTCTCTCCTTTGGAGTCATGTATTGGATAATTGTACCGCGTTATCGGCTGTTTTACGTTTTAAGTAGACAACCCCCAGCGGAGGGAGTGTCAGCGTGATTGAATAGTCTCGTCCGTGCATCGATTCTTTCATAGCAGCTATCGTTCCTTCGTTCCCGATATTCCACCCCGCATACAGAGGGGATTGCGAATTGAAAACCTCGACGTAGTCACCTTTATCCAATACCCCCATCCGGTAATTTTCGCGTGTTGCATCGGCAAAGTTACATACGACATAGATATTTTCTTCCGGATTATCGCTTTTACGGACAAAGCTGATGCAGTTGTGGCTGTAATCACGATCATCGATCCACTCGAATCCCTCCCGCTTCTCATCGTACTGATGCAAGGAACGTTCCTCTCTGTAAAAACGATTTAAATCCGACACCATCTTTTGCAATCCGGAATGCAACGGAGATTCCAACAGATGCCAATCAAGCGACCGCTCAAAATTCCACTCTGCGTACTGGGCGATTTCACCCCCCATAAAAAGGAGTTTTTTACCCGGATGGGCCATCATGTACGCATAAAGGGTTCGCAAATGGGCAAACTTCTGATTCGTGTCTCCCGGCATTTTGTTAATCAGCGATCCTTTCATGTGAACGACCTCATCATGACTCAGCGGCAGCATGAAATTTTCATCAAACCCGTACCACATACTAAACGTGAGCTGATGGTGATGATGCTGTCTGTGGATCGGATCGTAACTCATGTATTTCAGCGAATCGTGCATCCATCCCATGTTCCATTTGAATCCGAACCCCAAACCTCCGACATCGACCGGACGGGTTACCATCGGATAGGCCGTCGATTCTTCCGCGATCATCACAATGTCGGAGAATTCGCCGTAGAGGCTGGTATTGAGTTTTTTCAAAAATTCAATCGCTTCGAGGTTCTCATTGCCGCCGTGTTTATTGGGTATCCACTCCCCCTCTTTGCGGGCATAATTGATATAAAGCATCGACGCCACTGCATCCACACGAATCCCGTCGATATGGTATTTATCTGCCCAGAACATTGCCGAACTGATCAAAAAGGATTGTACCTCGTTGCGTCCGTAGTTGAAGATGATACTCCCCCACTCCGGATGGAACCCCTGACGCGGGTCATCATGCTCATACAAAGCCGTGCCGTCAAAATTGATCAATCCGTGCATATCAACGGCAAAATGAGAAGGGACCCAGTCCATGATCACCCCGATACCGTTTTGATGTAGTACATCGATCAAGTACATCAGATCCTGCGGCGTACCGAAACGGGCCGTTGCGGCGAAGTACCCTACGACCTGATATCCCCATGAGCCGAAAAACGGATACTCGGTAAGGGGCATAAACTCCACATGGGTGTAGTTCATCTCTTTCAGATACGCAACGAGCTCTATTGCGAGTTCGCGGTAGGTGAGGAATCGGTTATGTTCCTCGACTTTACGGCGCCATGAGCCCAAATGCATTTCATAAACACTGATCGGTGCGTCATGGGCGTTATGACGGTGACGCTCACCCATCCAACCGCGATCATCCCAGTCGTAGTTTTCCAAACTCCATACGCGTGATGCCGATTTCGGAGGCTCTTCCGCATAAAATCCGAACGGATCGCTTTTGTCATGAACGATATTATGAAATTTGGAACGGATATGGTATTTGTAGGTGAGGCCCTGCTCCACCCCTGCGATAAACCCCTCCCATATCCCCGATTCATCCTCACGGAGCTTCAGAGGGTGAGACTCGCTGTTATAATGGTTGAAATCTCCCCGGACGCTCACGTAGGCCGCATTGGGTGCCCAAAGGGCAAAATAGACCCCAGCATTTCCTTCATGCACCATCGGATGAGAACCGAGCTTGTCGTAGAGTTTGGTGTGGTTCCCTTGTTTGAACAAATAGACATCCAGTTCGCTCAGTCGTGAGAGTGTATACGTTATGGGATACTGTTGGATCTTCATTCCCCTCTTCTCCCTCTTTTAATCTGATCGTAGAGCGCTTCATACTCTTTTGCCGCTTGGTTCCAGTCAAAGCGCCGCTCCATCGCGTTACGCTGCATTTGTTGAAACCCTTTGGTGTCATTGTACCACGTATAGAGTGCCCACCCTATCGTATTGATCAGCGCATCCGGGGTCGCATCGTAAAATTTAAATCCGGTACCGTGCAGCGAGTCATTCGCATAGTTTTCAATTGTATCATCCAATCCCCCCGTAGCACGGACGATCGGGAGTGTCCCATAGCGCAGAGAGTAGATTTGGTTCAGACCGCACGGCTCAAACAGCGAGGGCATCAAAAACAGATCGCTCCCCGCTTCGATTTGGTGTGCCAGATCGTTACGGTACCCGATGTAACAGCGAAATTTTTCCGGATAGCGCCCGGCGATATCGCTGAAAAATGACTCCGCCCATTTTTCCCCCGCACCCAGCAAGACAATTTGAAGTTCCATATGCATGAGAGTATGGATCGCATGGACGATCAGCTCAATCCCTTTTTGCTCTACCAGTCGCCCCACCAGACCGATCACAGGAATATCGTCGCGTTCAGGAAGGCCGAAAGTGTTTTGGAGCGCCTTTTTACACACCCTCTTCCCTTCCATCGACTCCGTATCGAAAGTTTGGGCAATAAACGGATCGCCAGTGGGGCTCCACTCATCATAATCGACCCCGTTGAGGATACCATGCAGTTTATATGCGTTAATATCAATCAATCTCTCCAGTCCCCATCCGAATTCTGCCGTCCGTATCTCCTGGGCATATTTACGGCTTACCGTACTGATGGCATCAGCATGGACAATCCCCCCTTTGAGCAGATTGATTCCGTCATACTCTTCGATCTCATCGGCATTGAAATGGTCCCATCCGATATCGAGAAGCTCCATAGCCCCTTTGTTAAAATGCCCCTGATGTTGCAGATTGTGAATCGTCAAAAGCGATCCGGTATAGGCGAAATCGCCATCATAGGCATAATGGGTATTGAGCAACATCGGGATCGCGGCCGTATGCCAGTCGTTGGCATGGATCACATCAGGATGAAAACGGAGTTTTTTAGCCAGTTGCATGACGGCTCGGGAAAAAAAGATAAAGCGGCTGTCGTTGTCGATGTAGCTAAACCCGTTTTCCTCATACAATCCGCCACGCCCGAAAAATCCCTCGTGATCGATGAAATAGACCGGGATGTCCGTTCCGGGCAGCACCCCCTCATAAACACCGGCCCACACTTCACCCATAGAGCCCATGGGGACGCCGAGCCCCCCTTCCAATGCTCTCAAAGCGTATTTTTCACGATCAACGATGTAGTAGCGCGGCATAACGATTCGGACATCATGTCCCAGTTTGCGTAGCGCTTTGGGCAACGCTCCGGTGACATCCGCCAATCCGCCGCTTTTAGCGAAAGGAACAACCTCCGAAGCGGCAATAAGCAGTTTTAATTTATCCATCCATTTTCTCCAATAGTTTCGCCCCTTCCAGGGAGCCGTTTTCCAGTCTGCTCGTCACAATGCGCAATCCATCGACCGATCCTTGCAAAGCGAATTGTTCGATCTTCTCTTTCACCACTCGAACCAGATAGGGATTTTCCCGTATGATACCGCCTCCCAGGACGAGAATCTGAGGATTGGACAAGGTTACGAGGGTCCCGACCCCTTGCATCAGAGCCTCTTCAAACTCCTTTGCGATCGTTTGTTCGAATAGGTTTTCCGAATGGCGGAACCGGTTCAAATCCACCTTCCCCCCCTTGCCGTGATGTTCCAGCCATTTTGCCATCCCCGAGCCCGATGCGTAGAGTTCCAGACAATTGGATCGGCCGCATCCGCACCTAAAGGGAGCATTGCGGTAAGGGATATGACCGATCTCATACGACAAATTTCGGCTTCCCCGAATCAGACGGGCATTCTCGATTACGGCAGCACCGATCCCCGTCCCCACATACAGCGACGCAAGATGCGTCGAATTCCAATATGCCGCTTCAGCCCGTGCCGCGCAATTGAGATCATTATCGATCTCGAGCCGGATTCCGTATCGCTGTTCAACCGCTGTTTTGATCGCATGTTCGTCCACATCGATGTTCGGGGCCGAAAGAATGTATCCGTTATCAACCTGTCCTGCATAAGAGATTCCTATGAAAGAAATATCGCTGTGTTCCGCCTTTTGCCGCTCAATGAATGCGAACAAACCGGTCCCCTGTGAGGCGTGCTTCTCGGATGAGGGACCCATACGGGTCTCGAGAACGCTGCGCAGATGCGTTCCGCCGATATCGATAAACAGCTTGCTCATTCGCGGCACATCCGATAGAGGTTCAGATACCCTTTCGCACTTTCGTTCCAGGAAAAATCGCACTCCATATTGTGACGGAGGATTGGATTCAAGACTCTTTTTTGAGCGTACAGTTCGAATGCGCGGTGGATGGCATTCAGAACGTCCCGCTCATCCGAACCTTCAAAGGTTATACCGAATCCCCCCTCAGACTTCGGATCAAATGCTTCAATCGGCTGAACCGTATCCGCCAGTCCTCCCACCTTACGAACGACCGGAAGGGCGCCGTAGGCAAACGCGATCAGCTGGTTCAGCCCGCACGGTTCAAACAAGGAGGGCATGAATACAAAATCGGCGGCAGCGTACAGACGATGCGCGAGAGTTTCGTCATAGCCGCAATGCAGCCGGAGGTTTGGATACTCCGACCCTATCGATTCGAGTGACTCAATGTAGCGGATTTCCCCCTCTCCCAACACGGCGATATTACACTCAAGCCTAGCCAGTTCAGGGAGGATAGAGATCAACATATCCATCCCTTTTTGCCATGTCAAACGGCCGATAAAAACGATCAGCGCTTTATCGATCCCCTTGAGTTTGTTCTCCTTGAGGTAGCCGCTTTTATTCGCCCGTTTCCCTTTCAGGTCGGTATAGGGAACCTTCAATGTATCGTCGTTGGCCGGAGAAAAATGGTCCGTATCAATCCCGTTGACGATACCGGTCAGTTTCCCCCTATGAAGCTGCAAAAACCCTTCCAGCCCGCATCCGAACTCGGGAGTCAATATCTCTTGGGCATAGGTCGGACTTACCGTATTGATACGATCGCTATAGGCGATCCCCGCTTTCATAAAACTCACCTGTCCGTAAAACTCGATTCCATCCAGAGTATAATGCACCTCATCCAGCCCAAGCATCTCCATAACCGAGGGTTCGAATGTCCCCTGATAGGCAAGATTATGGATTGTATAAAGTGTTTTTGTCCGTATCGAAGGATTCGATTTGATCAGAAGCGGAACCAATGCGCACTGCCAGTCATTCAAGTGGGCAATAGAAAACTTCTCGTTCTTGAGGAGTTCCATAATGACATAATTAAATATTCCGAATCGGATCGCATTGTCTTCATATCCCGCTTCAGGGGGACCATAAAGATACTCTTTCTCACTCAACAGCGGCGAATAGACAAATCGGTACCCTACCCCCTCCATCCTGCATTCATACCATTGGATGGGATACGCGTTTGATCCTATGAGGATTTCAAACGTTTTTCCGGAAGGTTTGATTCCGAATTTCTCCCGATCGATAAAACGGTACAGCGGCATCACGACGCAGACGTCGCACTCCTTTGCCAATGCGCAAGGAAGCGAATGGGAAACATCCGCAAGCCCGCCGCTTTTGGCAAACGGATAGACTTCGCTCGATGCGAACAATACAGATTCTTTAACCATTCTCCCCACCCCGTAATAATTTAGCAGCCAATTCGGGTAAAACCGGGTTGATCATCATCCCCGTCCCGCTCTCAAATCCACCGGAACGAAAAACGCGCGGCATGATCCGTATCGCAAAGCGGTATGCCGCGTCCACTTCGATTACCCGCCCGTCCCACATAACGGGATAAAGCGGCGGCGTATCGATCCAGAGATTAAAATGGAGGCACCCAAGCTGCCGTTTGAGTTTTTGGAGGATCACCCTCAGCAGGATCGACAAATCATTGATTGCCCCATCTTGAAGGGTATCGATCTGCCCGATCGCTCTGGAGGAGGTAATCATTACTTCAAAAGGGTATCCGCTGGCATACGGACAAAAAGCGGTAAAATCCCCCTCTCGGGCAACAATCCGAACCGAGGCATCGGCTTCATGGGTCAAAACCGTTTCCACCAACGCCTGCTGAGTCGTCAAAAAATGGTGCAGCGTACGGCGGTACCGCTCCTCCTGTACTCGGGGGATGATCGGCAATCCGATCAGCTGGGTATGCGAATGGGACTGCGTCGATCCTGCCTGAAATCCTTCGTTCTTAAACAAAGAGATATAGGCGATCCGGTTATCGCGTCGCAAGTCGCCGATACGCTGACGCAGTGTTTTCAGCCACGAAACCGTATCCTCAAGACTCCATTCCACCATCGACGTGTAGTGGGAGGGGGTATCGATGATGATCTCATGCGCCCCGAATCCCTCCCAATATTCGAAAATCCCCAGATGGTGGGTATCCGGAGTCTCAATCTGGACAGCCTTGTACAGATTCGGGACCACCCGTGTTTGCCATCCTGGAGTATTTTCCGTACTGAGTGCAGAGCGAATCGCAAAAATTTCCGGCGGGGTTATCCCTTCGTTCCCTTCGCAAAACGGGCATGTTCTCTGCGTATGGAGAGGATCATGTCCCAGATTGCAATCGGGCCTACGAAGCCGCTCGGGTGCAATAATGACATGGGTATCGTGGAGTTTGTCATACCGGATCTCAGACATCGCTCACCTCTAATCTCCCTGTGATCATCAACTCTTTTTGAAACGGCAGAGCCATCCCAAAACTTACCCCCTGCGTCGTCAGTTCAAACCCTTTTTCACTTTGTGAAAGCGTTTTGAGTTGAAAATAAAAGAGTTCAAACGGCTGATCCAGCTGAAACACCATCCGCTTTTTTAGATGAAGGTCGATGATTTCCAGAGTATCGCTCCGACTCTCTTCTCCCTTCTCTCCCAACGCCCGTCCATTCACCAAGATATTGTCATAATCGGCAAAATGGAAGTTGTGTTCGAGAATATACCAGAATTCCCCTTCCGCTTCGCTCCTAAAGGCGATATCAAACGTCAGCTCCCCCTCAGAGGGGAGGTACCCTTTTTCCAAAAATGCCTCCGCTTTATCCGGAAAATAAAGCCCCCCTTCGCGGCTAAAAACGATTTTTTCCCCATTAACCGCCGATGTAAACGGCTGGTTGGCAAAATCACCGTATTCCCTGAAGCTGCATCGGACAAACTGCTCCAGCGAAAATGATGCGTCGCTGATATGGTCAATAAACGAGTTTTTTAAATACCAGTCGTACACGATCGCGTCCCGATACGCTTCATCTACATGCACAACGGCGGCATGGATCGTATCGATCCCCTTTCTCTCTTCTGTTTGGACTTGAGGTTCCGCTATCTCGAACAGCTTCTGATGGTAGGCTTCTTTTCGGCGGGTGAGGGTATTTTGCCAGTTAAAGCATCTCTCGCGCAGGTCAAATTCGACCATTTGTCCGCCGCATGCCGAATCAAACCGAAAAATCAGCGACGGAGTGACGGCTTTGATCTTATCATAACCGTCCAGCTCGTTTTGATCGGATACGATCCGACTCCCCGCTTTGTACCGGAGATTTTCGCACTCAATCAAATACCGATACGCATTATCCCTCAGATTTGGCAGGTAAAGTCCGCCGAAGACACCGTGCCAGAGGGGATCATTCGTCTGCAATTTGAAAAAATCGGTATCAAATGCCGGATCGGCAAGGGTGGAACGTACCATAGAGAGCTCGATCATCCGTTTATGGATACGGTTGCTTTCCGGATATTTGACGAAAAAGTTTTTCCATATCCCCCCCTTGAGAAACTTTACCCCCTCCGCATCAAACCGCTCA
>Ga0208863_1000206_pt1 | contig 72702 bp, 64 predicted proteins | sample RifOxyD3_FD_184040 | JGI IMG/M metagenome (GOLD analysis project Ga0208863, IMG submission 184040) | Soil microbial communities from Rifle, Colorado - Rifle Oxygen_injection D3 (SPAdes) | ecosystem: Environmental > Terrestrial > Deep subsurface > Rock core/Sediment | place: Rifle, Colorado... | reverse complement strand
AGTTTGCCAATCAGCCTGTCGCTTCCACGAATCAGCCTGCGCCCGACCCCCTTCATGTTCACCCACGGCTGCCCGGTGAAAGTGTGCAGACGTATCGGCACACCTGCCAGAAATGCCGCAATGGCCGTAAGCAGGCCGGCCTTAGGAGTGGTCGAGTGCGCAATATCGATATGGCCGCGCCGGAAAAACCGGTACAAGCGGAGCAAAGCCAGCAGATCCCGCCACGGCGAAATCGAGCGCGGAATATCAATGGTGACACAATTTATCCCTGGGACAGCCTCCAACGAGGCCATTTCAGGCCCGCCGCCAGTCACTACCGTTACCTGCGCCCCGCTGGCACTGAGCAATTCTATCTGGCGTTTCAACTGAGAAACAACGAAGAAGGCAACCGTCGAGACGCGGGCAATCCGCACATTCAACAGCGCTTCAGCTTGCACAATAGCTGGCTGCGTCTCGGATTTATCTGTCATGACACCCGTCATTGTCTCTGCTGCCTCCATGAGGCCAGCAACTCCAGCAACCCTTTTTCCATGGTCACCAGGTGACGATAGCCCAATTCCCGTTCAATTTTTGTATTTGGATAAACTGCCCGGCTTGTCAGCGCATTAATCCTGGCCTCGGTAAGCGGCATCCCGGGGATATTCCCCAGCAATTTTATAAGCGCGCGAACAACTGACTCTGGCAATCTCAGACGCGGCGCGTCCTTGCCCAGCGCCCTGGCAATAATGGCAATAAACCTTTCCATCGCACAGTGATCAGAAAGATTGTACGTCCTGCCCTTCGCAGCCCGCATAGTCCCACAACAGATCAATCCCTCGACCACATTATTAACATGAAGATAATTTGCAGATGCTCCTGGCCTGCCGATATAAAAAAACAAGCCCCGCTCTATCATGGCTATCAGGCTAAACAATGACTGGTTGGACATCCCGGCGCCAAACACGTTTGATGGCCGCAAAACAGAGCAGCTGAAACCACCCCTGTTTGCGGCCTCAACAACAATTTGATCGGATTCAGCCTTGGTAATCTCATACTCTCCAACCGGGGCCAAGATTGAATCCTCGGTGATCACCTCCTGCGCCGCCGAGCCATACACCCCCACGCTGCTCAACTGAACCCAGTGACCAACCCTGCCGGAAGCCGCCTCAACCAGCTTGTGCGTTACATCGACATGCAAGGCCCGCATGATGTTCGTGTCCCTTAACTGGCCTGCGCAATGGTAAAGAACCTCCACCCCGTCCAGCACTGTCGAAATATCCGCAACCCCGGCGGTCAACAGATCACAGCTGTGAATCTCTACCGGCAAAGAGTTTTCGCCTGGCGTCACACTGCGGGTCAGCAAACGCACGGTGTCCCCGCGCTCAAGCAGACGCGCAACCAGCTTCTTTCCTATAAAGCCAGTCCCGCCCGTAATTGCTGCTAGCATCTCCGCATATCCATCAAATTTAGAAAACTAGAAATACCCACTCAGAATTTCGCGCCAAAGAATCGGCGCGCTGGGCCATTTCCCCAAAGGGAGGAGGGAGCTGCGACAAAACCACGCAGGATCATGCTCAACCCTGCCCCGAAAGAAACCGACCTAAGGGTGGCAATACCCAACTTGATTTCTGCGATTGCCCTGGCGCGACGATTCAAGCGGCGCGCCTTGAGGCTCAATTGCAGCGTATCCGCAGCCTGCTTGAATAACAACAAGAGCTCGTTAGCAATCAGGATCTGATATTTTCTGGAGCGCGTCATGCTGGCAGCCAGCATCCTTACCTGACACAGATAAGCGGCGATCATCGCGATCTTGCCGCGCTGAGCCAGCGCCAGGGTCAGAGCAAGGTCTTGCGCCCAAACTATATTTTCAGGATATCCTCCCGCCTCCTGCGCCAATTGGTGCCGATACATGGCTGATGAATGGATAATCGGATTAGTCCACCCCAGACAATCCTGCAGCTGTTCTTGATCTGAGGGTGGTTCAAATTCGTCAAATATCCTGCCCTGCTCGTCGATGTGTTGCGCCCATGAGCCCACGAGAGCCACTTCAGGATGTTGATCCAGAAACTCCACCTGTTGGGCCAGACGATCCGGGGAGGAAATATCATCCGCATCCAGAATGGCAATATAATCCCCCCGGGCCTGCTCAAAAGCAAGGCGAAGCGCAGGGGTTCGGCCAATATTTTCTTTCAGGGGAAATACTCGTACCCTGAAATCAGAATAATCTTCCAGAATGGCCAGTGATCCATCCGTTGAGCCATTCTCCACGGCGATCAACTCCCAATCCGGAAATGTCTGGCCAATGAGGCTGTCAATGGCGGCCCGCAGATAGGGCTCTGCATTATAGATCGTCATCAGCACTGATACACGCGGAGTTGCGGATTGCTCAGCCTGCGATATCATGCCCTGCCAACGCCCCATGCCTGCGCGCAGAGCAGCAGAGTCCTGTCAATTTCCTCATCCAGCTTACCTTGCAGCATAAAGCCTGTTTTTTGAAGTTTGCCGGAATGGTAGCTTAAAGAGTCAAGCTGTTCATCAGACCGTGGCGCGGGTCGTTCTATGCCAGGCAAATATCCCAGGGTCAGCTGGCAACGCCGGGAAATCTTCTGAGCCATATCCCAAACCGAGATAGAATTGTCTCCCCCGAGATTAAACAATCCATCCCCGCAGTCCGTTTGACTTAGCCCGAGCAGATGCCTGACCGCTCGCCCGACATCCGTTAAGGTAATAAAATCCCGCTGCTGCAAGCCACTGGAGCGCAAAACCAGTTTGCGGGTCTGCACCGCCTGGCGGCAAAGATCATTCACCAGCAATGTCCAGCGATCAACATCTGGATGGGCAGGCGCGCCGAAGCCATTGGACAGCCGGAGTACGATACCGGCGATCTTCTTCTGATCATGCGCGGCCAGGACAAAATCTTCCGCCGCATGGTGGGTAATCGCATAGGGGTGTATCGGCCTGGGCAGCGTTTGCTCGGAAATGGCGCCCACCAGGGGCGCGCCATAAACATGCGCCGTGGAGAAATAAATAAACTGCCGCACGCCCGCCTCAATCGCCGACTGCAACACCTTGAACGTCCCCAGCGTATTGACCAGCACCGCTCGGCCCGGATCGGCAACACACTCGTTCTCATTCATCGCCGCCAGATGCACGACCGCTTCTACCCCTGCCATTGCCGCAGGCAAAGAACCTGGGGCCAGCACATCCATCGCGACCATCTCAGCCTGAGGCAGCCAGCTCGGCACAGCTTGAGCCTTGCGGCTCCCCAACCGCACCGCCCATCCTGGCGCATTCATCAACTCGACCGCGATCCGCCCGCCCAGGTAACCATAACCGCCCGTAATCAGGACACGTTTGCTCATCGGTGCCTAAGCGCCCAATCGTATGGAATCGAAGGATCAAAAGGGTCACGGCGATCTATTTCATCGGGCGAATGGGGAATGGTGGCGCAGTTGGCAACGACAGCCGTCTCGCTGCCAATGCCCTTGAATCCGTTCCACACCATGGGCGGCACGGTCACCAGGCAGTAATTGTCCGGCCCCATGAAAATTTCCTGGATTTCGCCCCGGGTCGGACTCGCTGGCCGCTCGTCATAGAGAACAAACTTGATCTGCCCATGAGGCACGGCATAATTCAGCGTCATTTCCCGGTGGATATGCCAGCCCTTGATGGCCCCGGGATAAACACAGGAAAAATAAATCTCGCCGAACTGCTGAAAGGCCGGATCGCCGACCTTGAGCATGTGCATCACCTTGCCGCGTTCATCGAGGAACTGACGCAGCGGTGTAATCTTGACGCCTGTTATCATCTCAACTCCGGGAAATAGTCACGCAATTGTTGGTGAGTAACCATGGATGCTTCAGCGCCATCCATGACTGCCTTATACCAGTCGGCCGTCGCCGTCAGGGTTTGCTCCACATTCCAGCGCGGTCGCCAGCCGAGCAACTGGCTCGCCTTGTCGCAATTAAGTTGCAGCAGATTGGCCTCATGCTGTTTTGCCTCACTCGTTTCGCTCACAATGCTGCCACGCCCGAAACGACCGACAATCCGCGCCGCCACTTCCAGCACAGTGCGAACCTCGCTGGAAGGCGGGCCAAAATTCCAGGCCCCGGAATAAGTCATGGGTTGCTCCCTCAGCCGCGCGGCGAGCAGCAGATAACCCGCCAGCGGCTCCAGCACATGCTGCCATGGCCGGGTAGCGCTGGGGTTGCGCAGCACCACCGGCTTGCCCGCCCCAATAGCGCGGATGCAATCGGGAACGATCCGATCTGCCGCCCAATCGCCGCCCCCGATAACATTGCCGGCCCGCACCGTTGCCGCGCCCAATCCAGGACGCTGGGCAAAAAACGAACGCGCATAGGCCGAGAAGGCAATCTCCGCCGCCGCTTTTGAGGCGCTGTAAGGATCATGACCTCCCAGGCGATCATTCTCCCGGTAGCCCCACACCCATTCCAGATTTTCGTAGCATTTGTCTGAGGTGATATAAACCAGCGCCCGAACCGACTCGCATTGCCGCACCGCCTCCAGCAGATTCACCGAGCCCATCACATTGGTTTCAAAGGTTGCTTTTGGCTCAGCATAAGATGATCTGACCAGAGCCTGGGCGGCCAGATGAAAGACAAATTCTGGCTGAAACCCGGTCATGGACTTTGCAAGCTTTGCGCCGTCACGCACGTCAGCCTCGAGGTGATGTATCGATTTATCCAGACCCAAGGCGGCGAAATGGCTCATCGGCTGTTCTGCGGGAAGCGCATAACCAAGCACCTCCGCGCCGACCTCCTTGAGCAGAAAAGCCAGCCATGAGCCCTTAAAACCGGTATGCCCGGTAATCATCACCCGGCGGCCTGCAAAGGCTGATAAAAACTCGGTGTTCACCATCTTACCCATGGCGCTCTTTCTTGTTCATAAAGGGTGTTAAGCAACTGGTACTCGCGGCTGGTATCCATGGGCTGCCAGAAGCCATCATGCTCGAACACCATTAACTCGCCGGCGGCCACCAGTTTGCGCATCGGCTCCTGCTCGAAGACCAGATCTTCAGCCTCATCAAGATAATCAAATAATTCAGGGGAGGCGACAAAGTATCCGCCAGAGATCCTCCCGCCGGTTGCCTGAGGTTTCTCGTTAAATTCCACGACTTGCCCGCCGACACTGACTAATTCCCCGAAACGGCCCGGCGGGCGCACCCCCGTTACAGTCAACACCTTGCCATGAGCACGATGAAACGCCAGCAACGCCTTGATATCCACATCTCCAACACCATCGCCGTAAGTCAGCATGAAATCTTCATCGCCGACATATTTTCGAATTCGTGCGACCCGCGCTCCGGTCATCGCTTCCAAACCAGTATCGGCCAGCGTTACCCGCCAATCGGATTCATCATGCGCGGTATGAAATTGAATCTCATCACGCTTGCCCAGCGTTATGGTGAAATCCTTGGTGTGCGCCTCATAATTAAGAAAGAAATCCTTGATGACCTGGCTCTTGTAGCCAAGACATAAAACAAAATCATGATGACCGAAGTGCGCGTAATATTTCATGATGTGCCACAAAATCGGATAACGCCCGATCGGAATCATCGGCTTGGGGATGTTGTCGGCCACATCGCGGATGCGAGTGCCATAGCCGCCACAAAGAATTATTACCTTCAATTTTCACCCCCGTTCAAGAGACCTGCTATAAGTTTGAGCTGTTGTGCGCTGTCATTTGCACGCCATGGAAAGCGAGCGTTCTGGTCAAGCCCTGCTCAAGGGAAAACTTTACCTCATTACCCAGAATATGTCTTGCGCGATCTATATCCAGAACACTCGCCGGAATATCCACAAAGCGACTGGCGATATAAGTTGTCGCAAGAGGTCTGCCAATAATCCCCGCCATCGTCTCAACAAGCTGATTAAGAGAAACCCCCTGACCGCTGCCTATATTGAAAACGCTTTCTGCCACTTCAGTTGTGCCAAGAAGATGCAGGGCCTCACAAACATCATCAATGTATATGAAATCTCGAACAGAAGAGCCGTCGCCTCTTATCGGAATCGTTTCCCCGGCCAGGATCTTGCCTGTGGCTATGGCTACGAACCCCTGTCTGCCCTTGATGCTCTGCCCTGGCCCGTATGGATTGCTCAGCCGCAAAATCTTACAGTCCAGGCCGTGTTGATATTTATACAACTGAAGATATTTTTCTATCGTAAGTTTATGTATCCCGTGAGAACTGATCGGCTCTGTCAAGGCTGGCTCCGGAACCGGCAATACTGCCTGCACTCCATAAACCGAGGCGGATGAAACAAACACAACCCGCGCGACTTTTTCCTGTACGCACAATTGCAGAAGACGAAGGGTTTGCACAACGTTCTGGATCAACTCCGCACTTTCATCCGCGACATCCCCGGGAACCGTGCTTGAGATAAAATGAAAAACTACCTTGCTGTTTTGCAGCGCCTTTCTTATCGCGTCCTCACTGCCAAAATCCCCTTTTATCCATGTCAGCCTGCCCTCAAACTCCGGCGGACAACCGTTGTGATCCAGCACCCGCAGCTGGTAACCATGCTGGAGCGCTAACCTTATAAAATTCTGGCCTATGAAACCCGCTCCCAATATCGCTGCATTCAATATCATAGAATCCTAACCCTTCTCTCGAAACGAATTAGCCAGCGCCTCTCGCATGCGAACGTGCATCTTGTCCAGCGCCAACTCGCGTTCGTATCTCAAACGCGCATTACGGCCCAGTGTCAGACGCATTTCTGGCTCAGCCAGCAGGCGTTCTATCGCGGCAGCCATTTCCGCTGTCACGCCCGGACTGATCAGCACCCCCTCTATCCCGTCCGTGATGGCCTCGGGGATACCCCCCACGCTTGTTGCCACAATGGCACAGCCAGCACGCATGGATTCCACGAGACTGTAGGGGAAACCCTCCCACAGCGAGGGAAAGACATAAATATCGAAGGTGTCCAGCAAGACACAGACATCCCCCGTGTAATGCCCGAGCAATTGCACCCGGTCTTGTAAACCCAGCACTTGAGTGCGACGAAAAAGCTCCCCGGAAGCATCGCCCTGTCCAGCCAGCACCAACCGCAATTCAGGGTGTTTCCTGGCTAAGCACGCGAACGCCTCAAAAAGAAACAGGCACCCCTTCGCTGCATCCATGCGAGCGATACAGCCAATGACCAAACAGCCCTCATCGTGTGTTTTGCTGGCAATAACCTTTGTGGGCCGGTCTTCAAGCCCGTTATAGACCACCTCGGCCCTGGCCAGCGGCATTCCCCTGAGTTCATGCAAAGCGCTGGCGATAGCTTTGGCGTTGACAATAACCACAGCAACAGACTGCCAGACAAGCTTATCAACAAACTTCTCGTAAGGTTGCAGAAACCATCTGCGCGGCCCGGGCATACTCACAATACTGAGCGCCACAGGCAGCCGTAAAATTCTTGCCGCCACTACCATTGCCAGGCTGGCCTGGGCAGCAGGATATCCGCCATTGCAACTGACAACGCAAGAAGGCTTCACTCTCTGCAGCAGAAAGACAAAGACTATTATATTGCCAAGAAAAAATAACGGCTCCAGCAATATTAATGGCGAGAGAATTATCCGTCGCGCCGCTGAAGGAATAAAGCGCAGAAAATTGCCTGTCGAGGCTCTGGTAATAAAAGAGACAGGCCAGAGAGTCACTGGTTTTTGTAACCGCTGGACGTCCTCTGGAAAAATCCCCCCTCTGTTGCTGGCAATAATTATCTCGTCATAACCGCCCTCAATCGAATTGACCAAGTCAATCAGGTAGCGATTACCGCCCCCACGGGCATAATTTTCAGTAAATACCAGCAAGCGACTCAAGCAGTTTCACTCTTTTCTGTATATGGCCAGGATATATGAGCTGATAAAACGATTATTCAGGCCATCGAAAATTTGCGCGCGCCTGATTCGGCGCGCCACCCAGAGCAGGCTTCTTATCATAAACTGCAATGGATTACCAAAACGATATTTTACAATTGGCAGGGAAGGTTCAAACGAACCTAGGTAATCCAGGAAGACCGGTTTTAACCTGAAGCGCGCCGCCAGGCTGCGGAAATAACCCAGGTTCATGATTGTTAAGTTGTGTTTAGCCAATATCTCCTGGGCCAATATGCCTTGAATAATGGCATAGATGCCGCAAAAATTAGGCACCCCGAGAATAAGTATCCCGCCGGGCTTCAGCCACTGAAGATGCAGGGCAACCACCTCATCGACATTAGCAAAATGCTCAATAAAGCCAAGGGACATGACCACGTCAAACTGCCGAACTGGTTTTGCCTGCAAAAAATCCCCTGTCAAAATCAGGCCGGGGACAAGTCGCAGAATCTTAAAATTCTCCAAGGTGGCCTGCATTCCCGCCTCAGAATATTCTATTCCGCTTGGCCTCATCGCAAATTCCTTCGCCATGAAGGCCAGCCACTTGCCGGGCGCACAACCCACTTCGAAAATATCCCCCTTGAGATCAGGAAGATTTTTCTTTAGTTCGCGCGCAAGGCATCGTTCAAAAGAAAAACCCAGGTCCACAGTACTGGGAAGTTTGCAGTCCGCCCAATAGTTCTCCCAGAATGTTACTTCCGTCAACTCCATACAACTCTCCAAAACTCAAGGGATCCCAAGGCGATCAATGGACTCTCTCCCCTGGCGCGGGGTTGCGCCTGCCCCCAGCCAGCTTGCGAAAGAGGTTCTTCATCTCCTCTTTTTCAAGGCCTGCCAGCCAGGGAAGAAACCAAACCGTCAGCAGAATAAAAACAGCATAAAAAAAACTCGAAACCATTATCGGAACAAGCAGCTGAGGCTTGCTGACAACCTCAAGATCCCACCCCAACCCAACCAGCATCTTAACCAGACAGCCCAACCCGATCATCAACGGAATCCCGACCGCTTGGAATACCCAATCGAATTTCCACCCATTATATCGCGCTATCACCCACGCCTGGATATTAACGGAAACTATGCCCAGCAACACCATTTTTGAGGCCATGCCCAGCGCCCCCATCTCAAAACCATGAATCAAGTCCCCCTCAGCCGGGGCAAGCATCAGATAGGAGAGCGGCACGGAAACCAGCATGATCCCCATGCTGACAACCATATATCTGTTGGTATGCCCGCTGGCCAGCAGCATGGTGCCGCCGATCTGGCCCATGGACTGATGTATCGGATACAGCAGCATGATCGCCAGCACCGGCCAGGCTTGGGCATACGACTGGCCCAGGAAAACCCTTACTATCTGCTCTGCCCAGGGCAACAACAAACCGGTCGTAATCGCCCCGAGCATTACCAGACCGCGACTTACCTTGCGATAAAGCATGGCGACCCTGGCATGGTCGCGCTCGGCCCAGGCAGCGGCGATCTCTTTCCAAAAGACGCTCAGAATGGAAGTCGTTGCCAAAAGGCTGATGGCGGAAAACTGGTTCGAGATCTGAAAATAGCCTTGCTGTTCCGCCCCCCCAAATTTTTGCAGCATCCATTTGTCGGCAAAATCATACAAAAAGCTGACCAGGGAAAGCGCGACCAGGGGCTTGCAGTACACCCAGTATTGCCGAGCTATTTGGTCGATGGAGGCTTCTTTCTCAATAGCCGCTGCCTGCCCTTCTCTCAAGAGCCAGTGAGCCAACAAGGTAGCTGCGGCATATTGGCCGATCAATAAAAACAGGATCCTCCCGGCTGACATGCCACCCACGAACAACAACCCTGAAACCATCGCCAGATAAAACATGGCCATGGCAAGATTCAGCAATTGCACCTTTACGGTCTTGCGCCTGCTTTCGCCGATCTGAGTAACCGTTTGCCAGACCTGCTGTTGCATGAAGGCCGCCAGAAAAGCAATGATAACGATTTCGCGGTTATGGCCCAGCCAGACCCTGGCAAAGATACTGTCCGGGACAATCAAGGCCACAAACAACAGTGTTATTACAAACTGCAGGGCAAGCCAGGAAAAATAAACCAGGTAGAAGCGAGACCCTTGGGTATGGCGGGACAAGAAAGTGTAAAACGCGCTCGAAACACCCATATCCAGCAACGAACGAATAGCGGCAAAACTGCCCAGAAGAAACATCAGATCGCCATAGCCGGATGGATTCAGACCCCGCGCGATAAGCAAGCCGGAGACAAAGCCGAGCATGCCGCGCAGAGCATTGGAACCAACTGACACCAGAAATCTGGTTTTTACTGACTGGGAATGGAGCATGGCTGTTCGCTGCGGATAGTCTCAAAATCAGGCATCGCTGCTCCTCTTGAATTCGGCGCTCCACAAGGCAATGGCATCAGGAGAATTCCGGGCAAACCGCTCACAAAAGATCCCAACGGCACGCTGCCGTTCAAGATCATGCCACCAGGTTTCAACATCGTCATAAACTTGATTGACAGCCGCCCCTGCACCTTCGGGGCTGTCGAAAAGTATTCCACCTCCCCGCAGCAAATCATAATAAGGCAGCGCTTCTGGTCTCAAGGTGTTTGCCTGTGGATTCCAGAACAGGATTGTCGGCTTATTGGCCGCCAGCGCCTCGGCAAATGTCGTTGACAGGTGATCGCAAACATAAAGACGGCAATTTTTCAGACTCGCCTGAAAAGGAACCCCCCATGATTCAACCTGGAGATCAGGAACACCATCTTTAATCCGCGCCACAGTACCCCATCCGTAATCTTCATAATGTGGTCTGTAGCGAACCTCACTCAATACGCGCTTATGCAGAGAATGAACAAAACGAGACTGCCAGGCAAGATATTCGTTAAAATGCCTGGGCAAAAATGGAAACTGGATAACGTAGCGCTGGGCTGAGGTTGCCGCCCACAAGATCCCCGGCCTCTTATTGTCTGCGCCGATTTTCTTTCTCCCCGCCAATTTGGTCGCTGGCAGAGGAATTACCCTTGCCTGACAATCCGACCGTTCCCATCCCCACGAATAGTAGCGGTCAACAATCGCCAGTTCGTGATTTTCACTCGGCATCATATTCAGGGCCCCATAATTCCCGCCATGCTGTGTCCCCAGTAACAGCATGCCGTCATCAGCGGAGGTCGCAGCCCATTGTTTGAATATTTCGTCGTAATACCATGCGTTTGCACTGAATATCGCCGCCACTTTTGTGGGATAGCTGTCACCTGCCTTACTCCCGACCGAGTCGAAACCCTCCACGAAACATTGCGGCAAGTCCATAGCCAGCATGGTCGATAAGCATTGCGCAAATTCCTCTTTGCCGATCTCGATTTCCTGCAATCTGCCCCGTTTTACAGGATCAACCTCAAATGAAGGGCCTTGAACCGCCTGGTTCCAGACAGGTAAAACACGACCGATATTCTTGACGGCCAAACACAGCTCCACCTGCTTGGAGAAATATGAGTTTCTCAACAAAATCGCCGGAAAAGATTTCGAACTGCAACCTGCGTAGATTTTCGCAGCATAGCTGACGGCCCTGCGCTTCCACGAGTTACCCAGCAACTTTCCACACAAGGAATTGTGCGGCGCCTGCAAGGCCTTGCCTGGAAATTCTTTCCCAAGTACGGTCAGTATCCTGGTGTACAGCTGGAGATTATAAGAATCTTCGGCAAGCAGACAGGCAAAGTGCAAGGTATCCGTCGGCACCACAAAGGATTCCGCCGACAACACCAGGGTGGTGCAATCTGGATATTGAGCCAAGGCGTGTTTCAGATGAATAAATCTGTCATACACAGCCGACAGATATAACTGTAGCCATGGCCCGATAAGGATTCTCCAATACCGGCGGCGGTGATTCCTGCCATGGCTTGCATTCAGTGCTGTTCCGAGCAAGGATAAGGTCTGCTCATAAACACGATTGAGGTAGCAACAGGCATTTTCGGCTGCATCAGCACTATCGTATGGGGTGTCCAGCAACCTGCCAGCCAGCGGCTCCCAGAACGAGCGGCGGCCATAGAGCAGGCACCACTCTCCCAGAAAAACCATCGGCCTGCTGGTGTCCCAGAAATCTTCCAAGGCTGTCGTGGCAAGAAAAACTTCTTCGTTTCCCTGAGGTTGAGTATTGCTCATTTAGCCTAACAGATCCCAATTAACCGGCGTCCCTTTCTCAACATCCCTGGCAACCTTTTTGCCCAGAACGATCTCGTAGTATCTTGTTGGCAACCCCAACCCTGGTCGAATCGCCCGTACATTTTCTCTGGTCAGGACATCACCAGCCTTGAGGTCTCGCACCACATACAGCGAGCGGCGAAACTGAATGGATTTTTTCTCGGCCTCGATCGGCCCATAGCTCACCTGCCCCAGCGCCTGCCAGGCTCTTTCAGTTTCCACCACCAGTTGCGCCATCTCGGCAGGCTCCATCGAAAAGGCGCTGTCCACCCCACCATCGGCGCGCTTGAGCGTAAAGTGTTTTTCGATGACCGTCGCACCTAAGGCCACACTGGCCACTGACACACCCACGCCCATGGTGTGATCGGACAGCCCCGCTTCGCAGCCGAACAATTCGCGCAGGTGTGGAATGGTCAGAATGTTGGTATTCGCCGCTGTGGCCGGATAGGTGCTGGTGCACTTGAGCAGGATCAGATCGTTGCAACCGGCCTCACGGGCGGCGCGCACGGTTTCGTCCAGCTCTGCCACCGTCGCCATGCCGGTGGAAATGAGCAGCGGCTTGCCGGTAGCGGCTACGCGGCGAATCAGCGGCAGGTCGGTGTTTTCAAACGAGGCGATCTTGTAGCACGGCACCTCCAGGCTTTCAAGAAAATCCACCGCCGTGTCATCGAACGGGGTGCTGAAGGCGATGATGCCCAAATCGCGTGCTCTCTCAAAAATCGGTTTGTGCCATTCCCAAGGGGTGTAGGCTTCGCCGTAGAGCTTATAGAGCGAGGTGCCTGCCCACAGACTGGTGGGGTCGCTGATATGAAATTCACGCTCGTCCAGAGCAAGCGTCATGGTATCGGGGGTGTAGGTCTGGATCTTCAGCGCATGCGCGCCTGCCCTGGCAACAGCCTCAACGATTGCCAGAGCTCGGGCGAGCGACTGATTGTGATTGCCGGACATCTCGGCAATAATGAAGGGCGCATATCCAAGCCCAATAGTTCGCCCCGCGATATTCACCTCTGTGCTATTGGTCATTTTCGCCCTTCTCGATCCTGAGCAGATAACGCTTGCCTCGATAGTCTAAAAACGCGGGATATCTTTGCGAATCAACGACCCGCAACAAATCAAATTGCTCGGCGATCGTTTTATGCGGATCAAGCCGGCTATCAGCCGGTGATCTTTTGGGTAGGTATGCGCCAGGGTCGCCCAGTTGCTGAACTGGAATGATGGCCCCAAATTGTTCGACAGCTTGTGTCATAAGCAGCAGTTCGGCCGCAAACAGCTTTTCGTTAATCTCTAAAAGAAGCTCATGCCCCTCAAGCCTGAATTCTGTCTTAAGCCAGATTACACCACTGTCAACCGGCTCAACTGCTTCCAGCAGACTAACTGTAATCCGGTCAGATCCATGCAGGATTGACCAGACATGAGGAGACCAGCCCCGGCCCTTTGGCAAATCACTGGCATGGAGAACAAGAGCCGCCTTATATTTTTTTCGTTCAGGGTCTCGAATCATCTGGCTGCAGGAAACAAGAAAAAGAACATCCCCACCGGGCAGATCAGCCTTGTCATAAAAAAGCGCAGCGGAATGACCCCTGGAAGACATATCCGCAACCCATCCCTTTAAGCTTTTGACAACAGGATGCCCAGGATCGGTGCACAAAATAGAAATTTTCATGTCAACACCCCAACTCCTGGCAGAGCCTGTCAACACCCAGTCCATCTACGAGCGAATACGATTTTTCAGATAGCTTCCCGACAAGATCCTGATGATTCAACAAATCAACAATTGCATTATGCATAACAGATGCACTGGCAGACGCCAATGAACCTATATATCGGCAGGCACCAAACATATCCAGCCCTTTTGCGATGTCAATCTGGTTATCAGCCAGCGAGACAATCAAGGCAGGCAACCCCAGACAACACCGCTCCCAAATCGCCGACCCACCTGCGCCGATCGCCAGATCAGCCGCAGCCATCAGCTCGGCCATCCGACTGGTTTGCACATAACAGATGAAGTCATGCGCCGCGCATATTGTTTCAATCTCTTCGCGATACGGATGCTGCGCGCCGATTACCACCTCCACCTGCAGAGCAGCAAGACCGATATTGACCAGCACTTCAAGGGCGCGGCCCGTGTAGTTGTCCGCATCCACGCCGCCAAAGAAAAGCAGAATCCGTTTTACAGATCCAGCGCGCGGCTTGACCTGTTCACGCAACCGGCGAAACTCCTCTCGCAGCAAGGCATAGCGCGGGCCTAGCAGTAACCGACAATGGGCTGGCACCTTACCGATGTAACGGGTTTGCATATCCTCGTAAAAATTCTGATCCAGCAGGACATCGCAGTCGTGCTGCCGGTCGGCAATATCGTCGATGATCAATATTTTCCCGGCTATATTGCGTAACCCCGTCTCCCAGCGGGCATCCAGGGCGTAATGATCAACGATCAGCCAATCCCATGTCTGGTCAGACAGAGCCTGTCTTGTATCTGCCGCATCCTGAGCCTGACTGACTCCAAGCCAGTGAGCATGGGAAATACCGTCAGCAGTCACTTCGCCGGCGATACTGCTGAGCGGCGCGAACTCATGCCCCTTGGCATTCAACATATCCCGTAAATGCGCAGGCAGGTGACGACTGATAAAACGAATCTGCGCTCCGCGCTGTTTCAGCGCCTCAGCCAACGTCAGGCAGCGCATAAAGTGCCCGGTGCCAATCTGCTTTGAAGCATCAACGCGAATGGCAATTCTCATCTGATTCGCTCAATTCAAACGCTTGAATCCGCCATGACACACCGGCCCTTTGAGCAGGCTCATCACGTCACGGCCATCTTCACATTCTTTGATTAGGGCAAATACCGGCTCCAGCGCCTCGAAAAAGTTGGCAACGACTTCTGGAGTATGCTCGGTGCATACATACACGCTCGTCCCGGCCAGATAACCTTTGGCCAGCATCTCCTGTGTGATGAGTGTTTTGTAGGCCAGGGCCTGGGGGCTGTTGAAGGAGAAACCCGTCAGCGCAGGCAAGCCATTGGCCGTGATGGACAGGCCATGTTTGCCTGCCAGTGCCTGCCACTTTGCGGCAATGTTCAGGCCGGTCTGGGTGATCTGCTCCCAGGACTTCACCCGCTCCATCACCTCCAGCGTTTTAAGCGCGGCTGAGGGCCCGATACGCTCAGTCCAGAAGGTGCTGCTGATAAAGGTGGTTTGCGCTGCCTCCATGATTTCCCGTTTGCCGATGGTGGCGGTAATGCCGTAGCCATTGCCCAGCGCCTTGCCAAACATGGCCATGTCTGGCTCAACACCGTACATTTTATGCAACCCGCCAAAGGTCTGCCGGAAGCCCGAAGTGCATTCGTCAAAGATCAGCACCAAGCCGCGCTCGGTGGCGAGTTGACGCACCTTGTGCAGGAAATTATCTTGTGGGCCCATATTGCGCACCACTTCCATCTTGATCACGCCAATATCCTGAGCCTTGACCAGGGCTTCCAGCTCGGCAAAGTTATTGTAGCTGAAGGGGAAGACCGTCCCGCGCAGACTTTGCGGCACCCCCTTGGGTTCCAGACCGGGCAGCAGGTGCCCGGCAAGATTTTTGTCGTCGCCGAGGTTGGCGGACAGATACCAGTCGTGCCAGCCGTGGTAGCCGCAGATGGCAACCTTGTCCTTGCCGGTGGCGGCACGGGCAATGCGAATGGCGATAGCATTGGCCTCGCCGCCTGAGCGGGCAAAGCGCGCCATGTCGGCCCAGGGATGCAGTTCGATCAGCTTTTCCGCCAGATAGACTTCTTCCGGGCAATTAAGGGTGGACATGTTGCCGGCCTCAATCGTTTCATGCACGGCAGCATCCACCTCCGGGTGGCCATAGCCCAGGATATTGGTGCCGATACCCATGATGGACATATCAATATATTCGTTGCCATCCAGATCCCACACCTTGCAGCCCTTGGCCCTGCTGAAGTAAGCGGGCCATTGCTCGGGCAGAAACATCTCGGCCCGCTTGGACAGCAGCATGCTGCCCCCGGGGATGACCTGTTTGGCGCGCCGCCAAAGTTTCTGGCCAGTGCCCATAGTGGCTCCTTCATTACGGAGAAGATGCTGGTTGCCATTAAAAATATCGGGCCGCTGGCGATGCAAGTTGAGCACTTCGCTCCAGGTGAAATCGATGCGGGGGTGAAAATGCTGAAAAACTTTTTCAATCACGGCAAGATCAGCGGCTTCATCCACCGTCCAGCGCAGGGCGGAAAGATCCTGACCGTGCTGCATGGCGGCAGTGTTGAACCGCCCGGATTCACGCAGATAAGGCGTAACATGCTCACGATCAGAAGGTTTGCTGGTTTCTTGACTGGCCTGTTCCAGTGCTTTAAAGGTGCAGACCTCGATATCCAAGCCATCCGGATAGGTAGGGGGACTAATGTTGCTGAAATAATCCACCCCCGCAGACTTGAAGCGGCGGATGGCTTCATCCACCAGGCCTGGATCAACCAACGGGCAGTCGCCGGTAATGCGCACTATCACCTCAGCCTGATGTGCCAGTGCAGCTTGAACAAAACGAGCAAGCACATCGTTTTCGCTGCCTTGCTCACAGGCATAACCAAGCCTGCGGACATGTTCGACCAGCGGCTGGTTGCGCGCCTCCACCGAGGCAGCAACGACGATTTGCGTCAACTCCTTCGCTTGAGACAAGCGCGAAAGCAGCAACTCGATCATGGGAATCCCGCCTATCAGCCTCATAACCTTATCGGGCAGACGGGTGGAACCCATGCGGGCCTGAACGAGCGCAACAATTTTCATAAAAAAGGCCACCGGGCTGGATTAATCAAATTCTCGGCCTCGCAATGCAGGTCAGGAAAATCAACAGAGGCAACACTGGTTGCTGCGGTGATAATCTGCTTTAGCTGGTTCACGCTGTCTGCCCCCACAACGACGCGGTCAATCTCTGGAAAGGAAAGCGGAAACATCAGGCACGCCTGAACTGCGGAGACAGTATGATGCGCAAGCCAGTCCTGCCATTTGCTCCACAAATCAGCCCAGGGTGAGAATTTATCTGGCAGCAGACCTTGCGGCATCAACAGCAAGCCCTGCAAAAAGGCTGAACGGGCATGGATTTCAACCCCCTCCGATTTCAACCGTTGCAGCCAGCCTGACACATGCAGGCGGCGATCCAGCAGATTAAACGGGGCCTGCACCAGATCGAAGCGGAATTGCGGGGTTAGCGCCGCCAATTCGCCTGGAGAATAAATAGAGACCCCAATCATTTGCACCTGTCCGGTTTCTTTCAGGCCCTGCAAGGTTTTATAAAGTGTTTTGCCCTCGGTTCCAAGCAGCTGTTCCGGGCGATGCAGCAACAATCCATACACTGCATCCACACCAAGGCGGGACAACGAGGCGGCAACCTGCTCTTTTACCCAACCGCTTACATCAGCACAATTGTCCGGGACTGCGGGCAGTTTAGTAACCAGCTTGAAACCTTGTGTCCCCACCTCACCCAGGCAGGTTTCACTTTCTCCATAGGCGATGGCGGTATCAAGCATATCAAGGCCATTCTCCGCTGCCAGTTGCAGCATGGCCTTTGCCGCCGACCGCGTAACCTGACCCTCCTGATTGGCAATGCCATAATCGAGGCCGAACTGGACGGTGCCAAGGGCAAGCCTCATCCTCGCCTTGCCTTATTCAGGGCCAGAACCACCTGATCTTGCTGCCCTTCCGTCAACCCCGGATACATCGGCAAGCTGATGGCCTCCGCGTAATATCTCTCCGCCTCTGGACAGTGCCCAGCCTGAAAACCAAGCCCCTTATAGTACGGTTGAGCGTACACCGGAATGTAATGCAGGTTCACGCCTATGCCTGCCGCACGCAAGGCTGCAAACACTTCACAGTGCGTTTTGCTGATTTCGGCCAGCTTGAGCCGGATCACATATAAGTGCAGGGCGGAATAACTGTCTGGATGTTGCCAGGGGGTAATCACTGGCAGATCGGCTAACAACCCCTCGTAACGACTGGCAAGAGCATGACGTTTGGCGACAAATTCCTCCAGCCGCTGCATCTGGCTCATGCCCAGGGCAGCCTGGATGTCAGTCATGCGGTAGTTGTAGCCCAGGTCGATCTGCTGGTAATACCAGGGGCCATCCGGCGCCTGGGTCATGTCTGCCGTCTCGCGGGTGATCCCATGACTGCGCAGCCGTTGCATACGCCTGGCCAGCTTCTCATTGTTAGTCAGAGCCATGCCACCTTCACCGGTGGTAATGATCTTAACCGGATGAAAGCTGAATACGGTGATGTCGCTGTAACAACAATTGCCGATCTGCTCGCCCTTGTATTTTCCGCCAATGGCATGCGAGGCATCTTCAATAACCTTGAAGCCGTATTTCTGGCTGAGGGCATGGATACCTGCCAGGTCACAGGGCTGGCCGCACAGATGCACCGGGATGACCACTTTGGGCAAACAACCGGATTTTTCCGCAAGAGCCAATTTTTCCGCCAGGCATTCCACGCTCAGATTGTAAGTGCGCGGATCAATATCTACAAAATCAACCCGCGCGCCGCAATACAGCGCGCAGTTGGCGCTGGCCACAAAGGTAATGGGGCTGGTCCAGACCATATCTCCCGGCCCCACGCCCAGCGCCAGACAGGCGAGGTGCAAGGCCGAGGTGGCGCTGTTGACCGCCACGGCATGCTGCGCGCCACAGTAGTCCGCAACCGCTTTTTCAAAGGCGGGAACAGCCGGCCCCTGGGTAAGAAAATCTGAACGCAGCACCTCCACTGCCGCCTGGATGTCAGCCTCGGAAATATCTTGACGGCCATAGGGGATCATCGCTTTCAGATCTTGCCGACCTTGTCGCGATTCTGTTCAATCCAGACCCGCAAGGTGTCGATGCTCATCCAGTCAGGGTTATTATCCGAACAATAAGTAAAATCAGAGGCGACCTTTTGTCCCCCGTTAATACGAGCTGGATCCTGGCTCCAGTTATGAATCGCAGGCAGGATTTTGTAATAATCCGCGTAGTCGTAGGTATGCAGCGCATCCTCAGAGCCGATCATCTGCTCATGAAGTTTTTCGCCAGGGCGGATGCCCACAAGATCATGACGCGCATCAGGGGCGACGGCCTGGGCAATATCGACAACTTTCATAGAAGGAATCTTTTTAACATAAATCTCCCCGCCAACCATGTCCTCGAAGGCATGCCAGACGAGATTCACCCCCTGCTCGAGCGTAATCATGAAACGGGTCATGCGCGTATCCGTGATCGGCAGAACCCCCTTTCCGGCAAGATCGAGAAAGTACGGGATAACCGAACCACGCGAACCCATGACATTACCGTAACGAACCACGGCAAAACGGGTGTCGTCACTGCCAGAATAAGAGTTCCCGGCAATAAAAAGCTTGTCCGAAACCAGTTTGGTCGCACCGTACAGATTCGCCGGACTGCTGGCCTTATCGGTCGAAAGCGCCACCACGCGTTTAACCCCCTGATCTATGCAGGCATCAATCAGGTTCATGGCGCCAGCCACATTGGTCTTAACGCACTCAAAGGGATTGTATTCTGCGGTCGGCACGATCTTGGTGGCAGCCGCGTGGACGACAAAATCAATGCCGTTCAGCGCCCGAGCGAGGCGATCCTTGTCACGCACATCGCCAATAAAAAAACGCACCCGCTCATCATCACCATAAAGTTTAGCCATCTCCCACTGCTTCATTTCGTCGCGTGAGAAAATCACCAGTCGGCGAGGGTTGAATTTACTCAGCGTCATGGGGACAAAAGCGTGCCCGAATGAACCAGTGCCGCCGGTGATCAAAATGGATGAGTTGATAAGCATAAGATTTTATCTCTCCATACTTTTACTGAAGTATCCGCCCAGCAGCTTTTTCAGCTCTGCCTCACGGGGGATAATCGGGGTCAGACCAGAATGGCGCTAGTTTAAGCAGTTGTGGCTTGATATTTGCTGGACTCGTAACAACTCAAAAAACTGCATATTCCGTCATTCCGGCGAAGGCCGGAATCCAGTCTTTTCGGCTAGTTACAGTAAGGCTGGCCCCCTGCCTTCGCCGGGGTGACGAGTTGTTACGAGTCCAGCAAATTTAGCTAATATTCTCAGCTGACTCCTCGGGTAAAAACCTTAAACTAGCGCCATTCTGGTCAGACCACGTTTCCCGCATTTCCACGCTATTCAAAATCAAGTTTACTCAAACCGGACTGACGAAGGATCGACATAAAGGTACCATACGGAATTTCTCGCTTTGCCGCTGCAGTGTGAGAGGGACGCTCTTAAAAAATTCAATTCAATTAGACAAAAAAATGAGCCTTTGGGCTTCCAAGATGGCAAGTTATCATGAAGGTTAATTTTTCTTCTTTTTGATGGTGTGTTTGAATTTCAACACGGCAAAATTAAGCTCAATTGTCGTTTCGCTTTCATTTGTGACCAAATCATCATCAAGAATCTCTGCGATAATCTGCCCGCTTTTTTGCATAAGAGTTTGTTGCTCATGCTTGTCTTGCACAGTTGTTAATGCCTTGATAGTGCTTGAAAGCGCTTTTATTTTCGCAAATGTTTCGATTATGGCAATGGATGTAGCTATAGCTTTTTCACCACTCAAAATGGTAGCAAGCATATACAGCCCTTTTTCAGTGAAGGCTTTTGGCAGCGATCTTGTTTTTGTAAATTTTGCGGACGAAAATTTCGACCGCAAATCTTCAAGCTCATTGCTGGTTATCTTAAACAGGTATCCTTGCGGGAATCTATTAGGATTGTTTTTAACGGCCTCGTTAATTCTCTTTGTCTCCACACCATAAAGTTCTGCCACATCGCTATCAAGGATAACCTGAATACCACGGATAGTCAGAATATTATCTTCGACAGCTTCAAACTTTACTATGCTCATAATCTTGCTCCTAAAAAGAGGAGTAATCGGGGTCAGACCACGTTTCCCGCATAAAGGTACCATACGGGATTTCTCGCTTTGCCGCTGGGACTATGACTGTAAGACTATCCTTCCGCAGTTTTTTGTGGCTGCCGGTTTGGTCTGTTTCGATAAATCCATGGCGATTCAACACGATAATGATGTGTCGCGAAGAATAGAGTTTAGGCATTTACTGTGGCCTCGCCGATCAAGGCGTCACCAACGTCATGGAATAAATTAGTCAGGGAATCATCCTTGAGATAAAGCTCCACGGCATCCTTGAGATTAAAAACGGCCTCGTCAATGGTCTTCCCAAAGCTGGATATGTCAACATTCAAACATTGGGAGACAAAATACTTTCCTTCACGATAAACAACGTATTTTAAACTGCGCATATAAAGTCCTCCAGTGAGCCCCCTCAGGGGCTCTTAACATTTCCAGACAACCTAATTAAGCTAAAGTTATTTCTCTGTGCTTTTACCAAAATATCCGCCCAGCAGCTTTTTCAGCTCTGCCTCGCTGACCCCTCCGAGGATGGCGGTCACCAGCTTGTGATCCGGACTGATAATAATGGTCTGCGGTTCAATCTTGATATTGTAACGGGCCGAGATTGTCCCGTCCTTGTCGATAAGCACTGGAAAACCGATCTCCAGGTCAGCCACAAACCGGCGCACCGTTGCCTCGTCTGACTGCCGGTTGACATAGACCACCCGCAGCCCTGCATCCTTGTACTTTTCAAAATACTGATTGAAGATCGGGGTGTCGGCCCGGCAGAACTTGCATTCCGTGGACCAGAAACGGAGGATGACTGGCTGCCCTTTATAGGCTAAAAGAGAGACTGGTTGCCCGTTTAGATCGGTGCCGGAGAAATCAGGGGCCGGATCCCCGACTTTCAACCTCTTGGCCGCCTGATCGCCATCGGAACAGGCGGCAAGGAACAAGACCAGGGAGCAAAGAAAAAAAACTGCCAGGATTTTTTTCAACATAAAATATGCCAACCCAGTCCAAGGAGATAAGAATCTCCGGCTGCCTGTGGGAAAAGACCACCCTCAACCATCACTGCTGGCCCCGCAATTTTTTTTTTAGCAAGATAAAAAATGCCCTTGCCAAGATACCACCTCGTGGTATTATCGCAACAAAGGATGTGACAATTTGTCGCAGCGGTAACCCCTCCCGCCTGTCCAAACCAAGATGGCACAGGCTGGACAATTACCACAGATGCCTGGCGCAGGCCAGAAAAAATCGCAGTAACTTCTTAAAGGAGGAGAACACGATGCAATTGACCAAATCCATGTGGCGCAACACTCTTATCGTTGGCACCGTTGTTGGCTTGAGTTATTTGAGCTTCACAACAGACAGCCTGACGCCATCAGCAGTTGCCGCCGGCAAAACCTATAACGGCACCGTGTATGTCGCAGGCCACGGCGGACATTTCGCCAAGGCAGAGGTAACTCTCGATTCAAGCAATGAAGCCATGCCGGTAAAAATCAACAGCCTTGACAAAATTGACATTGGCGACACGAAAACGCACATGACCCACGATGCCCGGATCGATGCAACTGACCGGAACATCCTGTTCTGGTCCACCTACAAGCTTGATCCGCAGGGCAAGCAGCATGTCGGCAAGTCAGACCTCAAAACCGGCAAGGTAATCAAAGACGTGGCCATGGATCCGGATCCACGGGCTATGGGCGGGGATAAGAAGATGCCGCTCTATTGCGCCTCCGGCCAGAGCAAAAATTCCTTCATGCCGGTATTCATGGGCGTGGAAGCCTATGTGGATGTGTTTGACAAGGCAACCCTGGAGAAGAAGCACCGGGTGTTCGTGAGCGACCTTGGTTATGCCAAGGGAAGCTACCAGTTCCTGCATGGCACCAATTCCCCCGACCAGAAAACCTTCCTGCTCGCGCTGAACCTGACCAAGGAAGGAAAGGGCACCGGCGACATCGATTTAGTGCTGGTTGACATGGCGGCCCTCGAAGGCGGCAAGTTCAAGGAAATCAAGCGCGCCACCCTGAAGGGCGCAGCGGGCAAGACCATCTCCTTCCGGGAATACTTCTCCAACGACGGAAAATTGATCTATCAGTCAGTCGGCGACCGCCTCTGGGTCATTGACGCCGCCACCTTAGCACTGGTGGATGAGAAGATGGCGCCGGAAGGTTCGCAGATTCATGATGCAATGCCCACCCCGGACGGCAAGCTTGCCCTGCTGACCGTACGGACCTTAACGGAAGCCTGCGATGCAACTGGCAAGCCGATCATGAAAGATGGGGAAAAGGCGCAGATCACCGACGGCACCTTCATGCTCTATGATGCTTCCGCGAAGAAACTTCACAACAAAACAATCTCAACCTGCTTTGCCTGCCATAAAGAAGCGGGTCTTGGCGACAAGACCGCTATCCTCTGTGGCCTGGATGCCAACTGGAAGAAATAAGCGGTTGCTTCCCTTCTGATTTATAGTGTAAACATAAACCTTCTCTTCGGCAGGTGCCGGGGAGAAGGTTTTCTTATTTCATAACTGTGAGAACGATATGCCTGAGCGATTCACCCTCTCATCCCTCGCCATCCGCAATCTGCGCAGAAGGCCGCTGCGCACCACGATCCTGGTCGCGGCCCTTACCCTGATGGTAGCCTCGCTGGTCTTCGCGCTTTCCTTCGTGATGCGCGTTAACGCGAGCATCCAGTTGACTGCGGAAAGGCTCGGCGCCGACCTGCTGATCGTGCCCACCGGGGCACGCGGAGCCGCCGAGGATATTCTGGTCGAAAGCCACGTGCGCTCGTTCTACATGGATAAAGCCATCCTCGAACGGATCCGCAAGGTGGCTGGGATTGACAAGCTTTCCCCCCAGACCTACCTGGTTTCGCTGATCGGCATGTGCTGTTCCGTGCCGGAAAGCATGGTTGTTGCCTTCAACCAGGAAACGGATTTTATTGTCAAGCCCTGGCTCAAGAAAAAGCTGGGCAGAAACCTCCAGAAAGGCGAAGCGATTGTCGGGGAAGAGTCGGCCTTCAACATCAGTCTGGGCCTGATCGAAATGGAGACCAAGCTGTTCGGCAACGCCTTCAAGATGGTGGGCGTACTGGACAAGACAGGCTCCGGTCTCGACACGGCGATTTTCATCAGCGACGAAAATATTGAAGACATCATCAAAAACAGCGAGGCGAAAATTAAAGCGGATCAGATCTCGGTGATCTTTGCCAAGCTCGAAAAGGGGGCCAACGCCTATAAAGTCATGTCCGAGATAGAAAACAACATCGTGGAAGTTGATGTGGTGATGCGCAAGGACATCGGAAAAAGCCTTCTGGCCACCCTGGGGGACATCCGCAAGATCTTTTATTTCACCATGATCCTCTCAACCATCCTTTCCCTGTTCCTGGTCTGGGCCATTTTCACGGCCATCGCGAACGAACGGACGCGGGAGGTCGGCATCATGCGGGCCCTCGGCGCCAAGGAGGGGCAGGTGGTCAAGCTCTTCCTCTTTGAGGTTCTGGTGCTGGGGGCAATAGGAAGCATCATGGGTATTATCGCCGGCACCTCCCTCTCGGTTCTGCTGGCGAAAAATTTCTCGATCCTGAAAAATCTCCCGATCGATATCGGTTTGCTGAGCCGGATGCTCATTGCCGCCGCCGGGCTGCTTTTCGGAACAGGCATTTGCGTTTTAGGGGCGCTTTCGCCGCTCCAGCGCCTTAAAAAACTGGAACCCCTTATCGCCATAAGCCGTTAAGCATAAACAATCTCGATTTGAAGATGAGATAAAACAGGAGTAATAAGTGTCCCAGATCAAGCTGCAAAATATTACGAAAACTTACAAGGTTGGCCTCGACTCCCTGGTTGCGGTGCAAGATGTTTCGCTCGACATCCAGAAGGGGGATTTCATCTCCATCGTCGGCCATTCCGGCTCAGGCAAGACCACGCTGCTTTCCCTGATCGGCGGGATAACCACCCCGACCTCAGGCAGAATATCCTTTGAGGATATGGATCTGGCCGCAATGGGGAGTAACGGCCTGTCCGAATACCGATGCCAGAAGATCGGCTTCATGTTTCAATTTGCCAGCCTTCTGCCAATGCTGACAGTAAAGGAGAACCTGCTTCTGCCCACCATCTTCGTGCCAGAGCCTGAGCGGACGGGCGCGGCAAAGCTCAATGACAAGGCGGCTGAATTGCTGCGCTCTGTCGGCCTGCTCGACAAGATCAACGCCTTTCCCGGCCAGCTTTCCGGAGGTCAGCAGCGGCGTGTCGCCATCGCCCGCTCATTCATGAATAATCCGGCGCTGATCCTGGCGGACGAACCGACCGGCGATCTGGATGAGGAAACCGAGCAGGAGATGATCAACTTTTTCAAGTCCATGAACCAGACAAAAGGCATTACCTTCGTTATGGTAACCCACAATACGGAACTCGCCAGTCATACGCCACGACGCCTCAGAATGCATCAGGGCTCGCTGCAACTGCTTTAATCTGGGAGGAAAACAACACCTCCGCAGAATTTTCCCCTTGCAAGATATTTATTCCATGAGTATATGGCACCCTGAACTGTTCAGCAGCGAAGCGAGGCTGGACAGTTTCGTTTTTTTGCCTTACCAACCTTTCTTGCCCCCCGGGCTGAATAATTACAACTCTCGGGCAGGCCTGTCACCCAGAGGAAAACCAGGCATGGGGCATAGCGAGAAAAATCAATGAAAACAATGAGTTACCACCCCCCCCCTGAAAAAACTGGCCATGACAAAAGAGCGCTTACACCTGCAACACAAGGCCATCCTGGATCAACTCCCTTTTGGCGTCAGCTACCTGGATCACACCTACGCTTTTCTTGAAGCCAACCTCTTTTTAACCGAGCTGATCGGCCTGCCGTGGGAGCTGTTGGCGGGAAAGAAATGCTACGAGGTGGTGGGCGAGTATAAAGACGACCAGAGTCGCCAGGGCCTGGACAAGGTCTGCAGTTTCTGCCGCATCGAAGAGGCGCGCCGGACTGGAGAGAAGCAGGTACTTGAACGTTTCTTTGCCGGACGCTGGCTGCGGGTGACCACCGTGCCAGAGCAAGATGACTGCGGTGAGGTGACGCATTTTCTCGAGATCGTCGAGGATATCAGCCTGCAAAAAAAGGCGGAGGCTAAGCTGCACGAGCGCAGCCAGGAGCTGCTTTTCCACAACCGTATCGCCCAGATATTCCTTACCAAGAGCCACGAACAGATCTTTGCCGAGGTTCTGCCGGTGGTACTGGAGGCCACCGGCAGCCAGTACGGCATCTTTGGCTACCTCAACGAGGAGGGCGCGCTGTTGGTGCCCTCCATGACCTCGGAGGTCTTGGGCCAGTGTCAGATCTTCGGCAAGGCCCATGTTTTCCCTGAGGATACCTGGACCAACAGCAGCTGGCCCCGAGCAATCAGAGAGAAAAAAACCATCAGCGCCAACGAGGCGGCCTGCCGGACGCCGGAAGGGCATATCGCCATTACCCGGCACGTCTCTCTGCCCATTATTTTTCAAGACAAGGCCATCGGGCTTTTTCAGGTGGCCAACAAGGCGACTGATTACACCGAGGCGGATATCCAGAGACTGGAATCCCTGGCCTCTTATCTTGCCCCGCTGCTGAACGCCAGACTGGCGGGCAAGCGGGCGGAGGATCTGGTGGCCAGCGTCCTTGATTCGATCGACGAGGGCTTTATCATCATCGACCGCGATTTCAAGATCATCTCCTCCAACCGGGCCTATGCCGAGTCTGTCGGCAGTCCCATGGGGGAGATCATCGGTCAGCCTTGCTACAAAGTCTCGCACCACCTCGACCTGCCCTGCTACCTGGACGGCGAGGACTGCCCGGTGAAACACGTCTTCGACACCGGCGAACCTCGCACCACCATCCATACCCATTACGATGTAACAGGCCAGCGCATTTATGTGAAAAACAAGGCCTTTGCCCTGCAAAAAAACGACCTGGGTGAGGTGCAGACGGTCATCGAGATCGTGGTGGACATCACCGCAAAAAACCACCGTGAGGCCGAGATTCACCACCTGGCCTTTTATGATCCCTTGACCAGCCTGCCCAACCGCCGCCTGCTGCTGGATCGGCTGGAGCAGGCCTTCATCACCGGCGCCAGAACCGGTTATTACGGCGCGGTACTCTTTTTAGATCTGGATCATTTCAAAACTCTAAACGATACCAGGGGCCACGATGTTGGCGACCTGCTGCTGGTCGAGATGGCCGGGCGTTTGCAGGCGGCGGTGCGCGAAGGCGATACGGTGTCGCGGCAGGGCGGCGACGAGTTCGTCGTCCTCTTGAAAAATCTCAGCAAGGCGGAACGGGTCGCGATCACCCAGGCCGGACATGTAGCGGAGAAGATCCGCACCGATCTTGGTCAGCCTTTTCGTCTTGCCGGTCACGAACAGCAGATAACGGCAAGCATCGGCATCTGCCTGTTCTGCGGCCACGACACCACGGTGGAGGAGCTGTTCAAACGCGCCGACACCGCCATGTATCAGGCCAAGAACACCGGGCGCAATGCCGTGCGCTTTTTTGACCCGGCCATGCAGGCGGCGCTGGAGGCCTCAAGCGCCCTGGAGACAGACCTGCGCCAGGCCATCAGCAAGCGGCAGTTACAGCTCCACTACCAGCCCCAGGCCGACAGCACCGGAAAAATCATCGGCGCCGAGGCCCTGTTACGCTGGACCCATCCCGAGCGCGGGCCGATGTCACCCGCCGCCTTTATCCCGCTGGCCGAGGAGAGCGGACTCATCCTGCCCATCAGCCACTGGGTGCTGGAGGAGGCCTGCGCCCAGCTTAAGGCCTGGGCAGACCTCCCCGCCGCCAGCGCGATCAGGCTGGCAGTCAACGTCAGCGCCCGCCAGTTCCGGCAGGCTGATTTTGTCAAGGAGGTACAGCAGATTATCGCGGCCTCCGGCGCTGATCCGACGCGGCTCAAGCTCGAACTGACCGAGAGCCTGGTTCTGGCGGACATTGCCGACTCCATCGCCAAGATGCAGGAACTGGGGGCCATGGGCATCGGCTTTTCCATGGACGACTTCGGCACCGGCTACTCCTCCCTTTCCCAGTTCCAGCACCTGCCGCTGGAGCAGTTGAAGATTGACCTCTCCTTTGTGCACGATCTTGGCATCGGCCCTCAGGATGCCGAGATCATCGAGACCATCATCGCCATGGGCCGCATTTTAGGCTTTCACGTTATCGCCGAGGGCGTAGAGACCAGGGCACAGATGGATTTTCTCCTCCACTCCGGCTGCGAAGCCTATCAGGGCTATCTCTTCAGCCAGCCGGTGACAGCGCCGGATTTTGAGCTCCTGCTAGCGGCGGGGGTTATGGAAAGGAAAGGTTGACTACTTCAGGATTCTGAATTCCGGTTTCTGAGCCATCACATAATCCTCTACCCGCCCCTCTCATGACTGGTCTGGCCAAACTCCCCCCACCCCTTGACATACAGATCATTGAGCCGGTGTTCCATCTCCAGGCGACAGCGCTCGATCTCTTCCGCGCCGGGGTTTTCCGGCACGAGCAGGGGTTCGCCATACCAGAGAACAAGCCGGGCAAAGGGCTTGGGCAGCAGGGTGCGATCCCAGCTGCGAAAGGCCCAGTAACGATCCGCCGCCACCGCCATGGGCAAAACGGGCGCGCCGCTTTTCCCAGCCAGAAGAATGGCCCCGGCCTGCATCACCCTGGCCGGCCCCTGGGAGCCATCGGCGACAATCACCGCATTAACGCCCTGACGCAGCAAGCCAATCAACCCCTTAAGCGCGGCCAGCCCGCCCCGGCGCCGGGAGCCGCGCACGCTGACAACCCCTTGCCGGGCAAGAATCCGGGCGACAAATTCGGCATCCGCACTGGCGCTGACCATGGCGGCCCAACCCCGATCCCGACCCCGGTTCAAGGCAATAACCGGGAAAACCCCGTAATGCCAGAACACCGCGACACAGGGCTTGGCCTGCGCCTCACACCAGGCCAGATTCTCAGCCCCCTGCACCCGGATCCGGCAGGTGGCGAAAAGCGCCCGGCTCAACCCGGCATAAAGCCACGGCGCCACGACCAGCAAAATCCTGTACAGCAAACCATTTTTTACAGCCATGCGAGTTCCCTTTCCTGCAATTTTCTGAGCTGATCGCGCAGAGCGGCCGCGTCCTCGAAGGCCAGCTCCCTGGCCGCAGCCAGCATCTCCTTTTCCAGCGCCTTCATCTCCCGGCGCAGTTCAGCCAGGGATGCGTACTGCTGCCCGGCCTCGCCGGTTTCCAGGTCTACGGTAACATAATCCTTTTCATACACCGTCTCCATAAGATCCTTGATCCGCGACTGCACGCTCTCCGGGGTAATGCCGTGGGCTGCATTATAAGCCGCCTGAATGGCCCGCCGCCGCCTGGTCTCCTCAATGGTCTGGCGCATGGACTCGGTGATCCTGTCCCCGTAGAGAATCACCATGCCTTGCACATTGCGGGCCGCCCGGCCACAGGTCTGGATCAGCGAGCGGGCGCTGCGCAAAAATCCCTCCTTGTCGGCGTCCAGCACCGCCACCAGCGAAACCTCCGGGATATCAAGCCCCTCGCGGAGAAGGTTGATCCCCACCAGCACCTGAAACTCCCCCAGCCGCAGGTCACGGATCAATTCCATCCGCTCCATGGTCTTGATGTCGGAATGGAGATAGCGCACCCGCACCCCGAGCCTGGCGTAATACTCGCTAAGATCCTCGGCCATCCGCTTGGTCAGGGTGGTGACCAGCACCCTCTCCCCGCGTTCCTCCCGCAGGCGAACCTCTTCGAGCAGATCATCCACCTGATTGGTGGCCGGGCGCACCAGGATCGGCGGATCCAGAAGCCCGGTGGGCCGGATCAACTGCTCCACCACCCGCCCGGCGGCTTTTCCCAGCTCAAAATCACCAGGGGTCGCGGAAACATAAACCGCCTGGGGTATGCGGGCGGCGAATTCCTCAAACATCAGGGGCCGGTTATCAAGGGCGGAGGGCAGGCGGAAGCCAAACTCAGTCAGGGTTTCCTTGCGGGAACGATCCCCTCGGTACATGCCCCGCACCTGGGGGATGGTCACGTGGGATTCATCGGCAAAGAGGATAAAATCAGGGGGGAAATAGTCCAGCAGGGTGGGCGGCGGCGCCCCAGGGGCCAGGCCGGTAAAATGGCGGCTGTAATTCTCGATCCCGTGGCAATAGCCCAGTTCCTGAAGCATCTCCAGGTCGAACATGGTGCGCTGTTCAAGGCGTTGGGCCTCAACCAGCCGGTTGTGGGCCTGAAAAAAAGCGAGCCGCCCCTGCAACTCCTCCTTGATGGTGGCCGTGGCCCGCTGCAGTCTGTCTTTTGAGGTAACGAAATGGCTGCCCGGGAAAACGATCAACTCGGAGAACCGCTCCAACGCCTTGCCGCGCAGGGGATCGATGATACTGATCGCCTCGATGGTGTCGCCAAAAAACTCCACCCGCACGGCGCGATCCTCCTCATAGGCCGGGAAGATCTCCAGCACATCGCCTCGCACCCGGAAGGTGCCACGGTGAAAGGAAAGATCGTTGCGCTCATAGAGCATATACACCAGCCGCCGCCGCATCTCCTCCAGGGGATACTCCTCCCCCTGCTTGAGCAGAAGATGCATGTTCTTATACTCCTCCGGGGAGCCCAGGCCGTAGATGCAGGAAACCGAGGCCACGATGATCACGTCCCGCCGGGTGAGCAGCGCCCGGGTGGCGGAGTGGCGCATCTTGTCGATGGCCTCGTTGATAGCGGAATCCTTTTCGATATAGGTGTCAGACGAGGGAATGTAAGCCTCGGGCTGATAGTAATCGTAGTAGCTGACGAAATACTCCACCGCGTTTGCGGGAAACATCTCCTTGAACTCCGAATAGAGCTGGGCCGCCAGGGTCTTGTTGGGGGCCATGACCAGGGCCGGGCGGCCTGTTTTAGCAATGACCTGGGCCATGGTGAAGGTCTTGCCCGAGCCGGTGACGCCCAACAGAACCTGATGCGGCAAGCCTTCCTCCAGCCCTCGACATAAAAGCTCGATGGCCACCGGCTGATCTCCGGCAGGCGTAAAGGTGGTTTCAAGCTGAAAGGACATGGGACGCGTCTCCGGGGGGCAAGAATATCAAGAGAAAACCTTGGCATCATAGCATATTTATGGGTATATCCTAGAAAGAAACCAAGACCTGCCCGCAACCGGGACACCCACCGCAACATTGTTGAAATCGCAAAAAGCCGCGATTACAACGGGTATTCGTTGGCAACTCGTTGATTTTGTGTTGTGGGCCTGTGAACTCTTTCCCTTTTTGCGACTTCATCAACATTCACCTGACAAGAGAGCTATATGACCAGGGCCAACATCCTCATCGCCATCGCGATTGCGGTAATCTCCAGCGCTATCTGGGCCTTTGTCAATCAACCGGGACAGGAACCACGCTGGCCCAAGCGCATCCAGGGCTTTTCCTTTTCTCCTTTCCGCGAAGGCCAAAGCGCCATAGACCATGTTCTGCCCAGCGTGGAAGAGATTGACGCTGACCTTGCCCTGCTGGCCCAAAAAACCCATGCGGTAAGAACTTACACCCAGGAAGGCACGCTGGCGGAAATCCCCAGACTGGCCCAGAAATACAGGCTCAATGTAACCCTGGGCGCCTGGCTCAACGACGATCTGGAAAGAAACGACCAGGAAATAGAATCCGTCATCAAGGTTGCCCATGAAAACCCGCAGAATGTCATCCGGATCATCGTTGGCAACGAGTCCCTCTTAAGAGGCGACCTGACCCCGGAACAGCTCACCGCCTATCTCGACCGGGTGCAGGAGGCTACGGCAATTCCGGTAAGCACGGCCGAGCCCTGGCACATCTGGTTTAAGTACCCGGAACTCGAAGAACATGTAGACTACATCGCCACCCACATGCTGCCCTACTGGGAAGGGGTGGAAATGGCCGAGTCCATTGACTACATTGTCAAGCACATGAACATGCTGAAGCAAAAATTCCCGGACAAAGAGGTGATAATCGGCGAGGTAGGCTGGCCCAGCAACGGCAGAACCAGGCAGATGGCAGAGGCCTCCCCCGCCAACGAAGCCATCTTTCTCCGCCGTTTTCTGGCCAAAGCCGAACAGGAAAAATACACCTACTATGTGATGGAGGCCTTTGACCAACCCTGGAAACAAGGCTCTGAGGGCTCGGTGGGCGCGTACTGGGGCGTATACGATATCAACCGTCAGGCCAAATTTCCCTTTACCGCCCCCATCGTCAGGATTCCCGAATGGCGAATGCTGGCCGGCATCTCCGCGATAATCGCCATTATCACCTTCGCCTTTCTCCTGACCGACAGCAAAACCCTGCGTACCCGCGGGCGCAGCTTTCTTGCCACCATTGCCTTTATCGCCTCCACCGGCGCGGTGTGGATCGTTTACACCTACACCAGACAGTACCTGAACCCGGCCACCATCCTCATCGGCCTGCTCATGGTAATCGGCATGATCGGGGTCGTGGTGGTTCTCCTGGCCGAGGCCCATGAATGGGCGGAGGCCACCTGGCTTTCCCGGTGGCGGCGGCCCTTCACCCCGCAATGCCTGGACAATGACCAGTTGCCCATGGTCTCCGTCCATGTCCCGACCTACAACGAGCCGCCCGAGATGCTGATCGAGACCCTCGACGCCCTGGCCCGCCTGGATTATCCCCGTTACGAGGTTCTGGTCATCGACAACAACACCAAGGATCCGGCGGTCTGGCAACCGGTGGCAGCCCATTGCCGGAAACTGGGGAGCCAGTTCCGTTTCTTTCATGTAGACCCGCTGGCCGGGTTCAAGGCCGGAGCGCTGAATTTCGCCCTGGAAAAAACCGCGCCGGAGGCCGAGATTCTGGCGGTCATCGACAGCGATTACCTGGTAACTCCAGACTGGCTCAAAGACATGGCGCCCCAGTTTGCCAAGCCCTCTCTGGCCATCGCCCAGGCGCCCCAGGATTACCGGGACGATGGGGAAAATCTTTTCAAAGCCATGTGCTACGCGGAATACAAGGGATTTTTCTATATCGGCATGCTGACCCGCAATGAACGTAACGCCATCATCCAGCACGGCACCATGACCCTGGTTCGCAAATCCGTGCTGCAAGAGGTCGGGGGCTGGGCGGAATGGTGCATCACCGAGGATGCGGAACTGGGCCTGAAGATCTTTGAGCGCGGCTACGAAGCCACCTATCTCCCTAAAACCTATGGCCGGGGCCTGATGCCAGACACCTTCCTCGATTTCAAAAAGCAGCGCTTCCGCTGGGCCTACGGGGCGGTGCAGATCCTGCGCCAGCACGCCAAGGCCCTGCTCTTTGGCAAACAAACCGCCCTCACCAGGGGGCAGCGCTATCATTTTGTCGCCGGCTGGATACCCTGGCTAGCGGACAGCCTGAACATGCTCTTCACTCTGGCCGCCCTGGGCTGGTCCACCGGCATGGCTTATTTTCCGCTCAAGGTTGATCCGCCGCTGGTGATCCTGTCGGTCATGCCGCTCGCCCTCTTTGTTTTCAAGATGGGCAAGATGATTTATCTTTACCGGATCCGGGTCGGGGCCACAACCGGGCAGACCCTGGCCTCGGCTATCGCAGGCCTTTCCTTGTCCCACACCATTTCCCAGGCGATCCTCCTTGGTTTTTTCACCAAGGACAGACCGTTTTTCCGCACCCCGAAACGAGCCAGAAGCCACGCCCTGCTGCAGGCCCTGCAATCAGCCAGAGAAGAGGCCCTGATCATGATCGCCCTCTGGCTTGCGGCTGTATGCGTCGTGGTGGCGCAAGGGTCGGAGACTGCGGATCTGCTGGTCTGGATCATGGTTCTACTGGTTCAGTCGATCCCCTACCTGGCGGCGGTAATCATGGCGCTGGTGAGCGGCTTTGCCAAGACCGAGGAAGAGATCATCAGCAGTATCACCGCCTCCCCGCCTGCCGTGCCTGAACCAGTGGGCGCCGCCTGAGGCAGGCGGCTTTCCAGGGAAAACAATAGCCGATGCCCAACCCAGACCTGCCGCGCAAAAAAAACGGATTTCCCAGCCGAATCCGTGCGCTTGGCCGCCTGGCCTTCAGGTGGATTCTTCTCCTGATCGCAGGCAGCATGGCCATCACCATCATCTTCCGCTGGCTGCCGGTGCCGTGCAGCTCCCTGATGATCCAGCAACAGGTCGCCTCCCTGTGGCAGCAAGACAAGGAATATCGCTTCCGTTACCGCTGGGTCGAACTGGGGAAAATTTCCCCCTCCGCGCCCCTGGCTGTAATCGCCTCTGAAGACCAGAAATTCCTCAACCACCTCGGTTTTGATTTTGAGGCCATCGAAAAGGCCTGGGAACACAACCAGCGCCGGAAACGGGTGCACGGAGCAAGCACCATCTCCCAGCAGCTTGCCAAGAATCTCTTCCTCTGGCCGGGAAGAAGTTTTATCCGCAAGGGGCTGGAGGTTTATTTTACCCTGTTGCTCGAAGGACTCTGGCCCAAACGGCGCATTATCGAGGTCTACCTCAACGTGGTGGAGTTCGGCCCCGGCATCTTCGGGGTCGAGGCGGCCAGCAAAGCCTATTTCCGCAAACCAGCCGCCAGACTGAGCAGCGCCGAGGCCGCCCTGCTGGCGGCCACCCTGCCCAGCCCCCTGCGCGCCAACCCCGCCAGACCAACAGGCTACCTCCGGCAGCGAGCCGCACAGATCCAGCAACAGATGCAGCTCATGGGCGGCCTTTCTCTGCTCAAACCACTCGGCCAAAAACCTAAGAAATAGCCTTGATCTCCTGGTCATCTAGGCTGAGGCGCACCTCTTTGCCGGTAAAGGGACAGCGAAAGGCGAGCCGGTGGGCGACCAGTTCCATGCCCGTGCTGTTCTTGTTCCCAACCCCGTACTTCGGATCGCCGAGCACGGGATGACCGAGCAGGGCAAAATGGCGGCGGATCTGATGCAGACGTCCGGTTTTGAGGGTGACTTCGGCCACGGAGGTATTACTGGCCGGATCATAGGCGGTGAGGATATAACTGGTGAAGGCGGGCTTGCCGTCCAGAGGCAGCTCGATCACCCCCTGCTCTGGGCTGAGATGACCGAGCAAGGTTACCCGGTACTGCTTATCAATGGCATTGTCCTGCAAAAGCTGCGAAAGTTTGGCTGCCGCCGCTTTACCGTGGGCCAGGATCATCAGACCAGCCGCCTCCCGGTCGAGCCGATGCACGGGCAGGACAAGCCGCTTCAGCCGAAAATGAACCTCGACCTGACGCACCAGCGAACAGTGGTCGCCGTAATCCGTTCCCTGGGCCAGCAAGCCAGCGGGCTTCAGCCAGACGCTGTACTGACCGGCATCATGCAGGCACTGGGCTACCGGTGGTTTCACCGCGAGCAGCCGCGCATCGTAAGACAATTCGAGAACCTCGCCTGGCCTTGGCTGCGCGGTTGCCTTACGCAGCCGTTTCCGTCCGCCCCGTTTACCCGTCAGCCAGACCGCGCCCTTGCACATGGCGTCTTTCACCCGGCTCTTGGCCAGCCCGGTACGGGCCGCGATCAGATCACAGGCCGTACCAATATCCTCGGGGGCGACGGTAATCCGCACCATGAATGCTGCCGGAAGCTGCGCCGCCTCCGGCCGGTTATCTGAAATGTTCATAGCCTCGATAGCTGATCTCCCTGCGCTGGCCCGCTTCTTCAAGAAAAACGCCCTGACCCTCAACAATACGCCCCACCACAAAAAGCTCTTGTCCGGTTTTTTCCCTGACCAGACTGCCCAGCGCCGCTGCCTGCTGTTTGTCCGCAGTGAGCAGCAGCTGGTAATCCTCCCCCCCGGCAAGCGCCCAGTCAAGGGCTGACTGCCCGCAGGTTTCCGCCGCCTGGCGCAGCAAGGACGAGAGGGGAATTTTTTCCGCCGCCACCTCTGCCCCGACCCCGCTCTCCGCGCAGATATGGGCCAGATCGGTGGCCAGGCCATCGGAAAGATCCTGCAGCGCGTGAACCAGACCACTGGCGGCCAGCACCCTGCCTAAGGCCACCTGAGGAACCGGATCCAGATGCGCGGCCACCAGGGGCTGCCAGCCGGGCTCACGTTCCAGCCCCAATCGGCACAGGGCCAGACCAGCCGCCGCCTCGCCTAAAAAACCACTGACCATAACCAGGTCGCCGATCCTGGCGCCCTTTCGGGTAAGCAGCTCCACCTCGGCCATCTCCCCCAGCACCGTAACGGAAAGCACAACCTCATGCCCGCCCTGCACCGTATCCCCGCCGATCAGGACAACCTCCTGCTCGGCAAGCACCGCCAGAAAACCCGCCATGAATCCGGTCAGCCACTGGCTCCCCAAGGCCGGGGGCAAGGCCAGGGAAAGCAGGGCAAAGCGGGGCCGACCGCCCATGGCCGCGATATCGCTGATATTGACCGAGGCCGCCTTCCGGCCCAACGCAAGCGGAGGATGCCAAATCAAATCAAAATGAACCCCTTCCACCATGGTGTCGGTGCTGACCAGGCTGACCCGATCCGGGGCCGTTTTGTATACCGCGCAGTCATCGCCGATCCCAAGCAGAAGATCTGCCGCTGCTCCGCCCGCAGCCTGGCGGATGCGGGCGATAATCGCTCTTTCTCCTGCTGGCCTGACCATTTTTATCCTCTAGTTCGTAACGGCGTTCAAGTTTTGCTGAGAATATCCCGATATGTTAGGCAAAGGACAAGGAGGAACCGAGCATGCAAATAATCTGCTGCGTTTGTCACAAAACAAAAAACAACAACCGCTGGACAAAACAGGGTGTCAGATCAGGGCTACAGCCCTCACACGGCTACTGCCCCCAATGTTACCAGGAGATGATGGACAGGATTGATAAATTCTTTGTCCTGAACAGCTACTGCAAGAGCGCCTGATCCACCTGTCTATTTGATTACCTTGAGAAAAGACTTCTTCTTTTTCGCGGGAACGATCTGCCCAGTCTTTTTAATCTGCGCCGCCTCCCCGCCCTCCCCAAAATCAATGGCCTTGACAAAGTGCGGCTCGCCGCCCATGGTGAAGATCTCCTGCCCGGTAAACTGCGGCGTCCGCAAAGTCCAGGCGGTCTTCTGCGGAGGGATGGTCAACAACTGCATGCTCACCTGCCACCACTCTTCTTTCTTGGCATAATCCCTCTCGATGCCGGTGACCATGGCATACATGATCCGTTCAGTCACGAGCAGCACAACATCCCCGACCTGGGTGGTTTCTTTGAAAACAAAGATATTTTTCAATTCATTGATAATTTTTTCTATCATGGAACAGACCTCCTGAAAAAAAGCCACCGGCACGGATACCTCACCGAGAAACAAGATACCCAATCAGAAGAATTCTTTCAAGCTGGGCTTGGCAAGGTACCATGAACCACCACGCTTTTCTGTTGTTTTTTTGGCCTTTTTTTGGTAACTGCCCAGCAGTACCACTGCAAATCGGCGCCAGAACACACCCCACTTTGCCCGGAACTTTTCAGCCGGCCGATTGTCTCCCAAACATACAGGAAATTTTGCCCTGACCCTTATGGGGCAAGCGAATCACGATGCCATACCAGGAAGCACCAACACTTGTCCGCGCCTTCCGCCAGGGAGATCAGCAGGCCTTTAACCGGCTGGTGACGCTCTACCAGAGAAAGATCTACAATCTGGCTCTCGGCTATGTAAAGCAGGAAGATGAGGCCAAGGATCTGACCCAGGACATCTTCGTCACCGTGTTCCGGCAAATAGATAAACTGAAAGACGAAAACAAGTTCGGAGCCTGGCTCTATCAGCTTGCCCTGAACCACTGCCGGAACCGTTACCAGAAACTGCGCCGCCATGGATTTTTCAGCAGCCAGTCTCTTGAAGAGCCGGAAACAGACCCGCATTCAAGCTCTGGAGGCACACCGGAAAAAGACTACGAACGCAGCAATACCGCGCGCCTGGTCAGGGAAGCCATTGCCTCCCTGACCCCCGCGGAAAAAGAAGTTATCCTGCTCCGCGACCTGCAGGAATTATCGTACGAAGAAATCAGCGAGATCCTTGCCCTGCCCCTGGGCACAGTCAAGTCAAAGTTGAACCGGGCCCGGCTGGCCCTGAAAAATCGACTTAAACATTACCTGTAAACGGTCTGCCCATGCAATGCCCTGAAGTCCACCAGCTGTTCACCGATTTAGCCGACAACACCCTTGCCCGCAAGGAACTGGACGCCCTGACCGACCATCTTCTCGATTGCCCGGCCTGCACCCTGGAATGGCGGGAATTCCAGCAGACCCTCAGCCTGGTACACAACCTTGAGGCGCAAACACCCCCGGTCGATCTGCTGCCTGCTATCCAGGCCAGACTGCCAAGAAGAAAAGGGGTTTTCGACCGGGTCTGGGATCTTGTCGAGACCCTGAATTTTTCCCTGTCCCTACCTGTAGCCGCAGCCGTATTCAGCATGGCCATGCTGGCTGCTTTCCTGCTGAAGACTTTGCCTCCTGCGCAAACCGGTTTCTTTCTGGCTGATTCTGTCCGGAGCAGCTCCCCGGATCAAGGAGAGCTGCTCGCGATCAGCCGCCCTCCTGTGGCTTCCAGCCTCATGTTTGCCGTATCCCACACTGGATGGCCTCAGAACAGCTATCCAGGCTCGCTTGTCCGGACAGACCTCGCTCCGCATTCATCTGCACCCGGCAACACTCACCGCCTGTTGTCCCCTGATATCCATGTGCTGATCGAAAATATTACCCGTGACAGCCGAATCGCGCTCTGCCAGGAAATATTGCACCGGAACTGGCAGCTCCATCACCTGACCGGCAGCCTGTTCCTTGTCCACCTCCCCCAAACGGAGCTGGGCGATTTCCATGAACTCCTTGCCCGGCACCATTTTGTTCTGGTGCCTGCCGCAGCTACAAAAACACGATTCGGCGACAACAAAAAGATACTAACCGCAGCCCTCCGCTTTCAATGAAAACGCCGCGTCCCAACGGCTGATTGCTAAAAATCGCAACTCTAAGAGGACACCATGATTCATTCCTTGCCCACCTACCCTCCCCGCCGCCCAGCTTTTGTTTTTCTGGCCCTCCTGTTCATGGGGCTCTGTCTCGCGCCCCTGTCTGGCTTAAGCCAGGCGGCAGGCAGCCCTCCGGAAACCTTTGCCGATCTGGCGGAAAAACTCAGCCCCACCGTGGTCAATATCTATACTACCCAGATGGTCAAATCCTCCCGCACGCCTCACGAGCTGTTCAACAACCGGGAGCTGCCCGAGCCCTTCCGCCGCTTTTTCGGCCTGCCCTCTCCCTTTGACCAGGAACAGCCCCGGCAGGAACAGAAACGGACCAGCCTCGGCTCCGGGGTAATCATCTCCAAGGATGGATATATCGTCACCAACAACCATGTTGTGGAAAACGCGGACACCATCAACGTGCGCCTGACCAATTTCGAAGAATACGAGGCCAAAATCATTGGCCGGGATCCAAAAACAGACCTCGCCCTCCTCAAGATCGCGCCCAAAAACGGTCTGCCGGCCACAGCCTTCGGAGATTCAGACAAATTACGGGTGGGAGACTGGGTCATGGCCATCGGCAATCCCTTCGGCTTTGAACAGACCGTTACCGCCGGGATTGTCAGCGGCAAGGGCCGCTCCCTGGGCAGCGGGCCCTATGAGAATTTCATCCAGACAGACGCCTCCATCAATCCAGGCAATTCCGGCGGGCCTCTATTCAATCTTAAGGGCGAGATGATCGGAATAAATTCCGCCATCTACAGCCGCAACGGCGGCAACATCGGCATCGGCTTCGCCATTCCTGCCAACATGGCGAAAAATGTGATTAACCAACTCAGAGAACATGGCTCTGTGGTGCGCGGCTGGCTTGGGGTGATGATCCAGCCCGTTACCCCTGAACTGGCCGCCCAATTCAAAATGGAACGACCCATCGGCGCCCTGGTGGGAGAAGTCACCCCTGACAGCCCGGCGGACAAGGCCGGCCTCAAACCTGGCGATATCATTATCGAATTCAACGGCAAGGAGATCTCCCAGACCAGCATGCTGCCCAATCTGGTGGCGGAAACCCCGGTGGGCAGCAAGGCGGAAATCACCCTGCACCGGAAAGGTGCGCTGAAAAAACTCCCCATTGTCATCGCCAAGCTCAAGGAGGAGCCAGCCCCCGCAGACGAATCCACAGAAAACCACAACAAACCTCTGGGGCTCGGGATACAGGATCTTACTCCGGAAATTGCCGCCGCTTTGGGCCTTACCGATAAACAGGGGGTGCTGGTTAACGCCGTTGAGCCGAATTCCCCTGCTGCGGAAGCGGGCTTGCGCAAAGGTGATTTAATTCTTGAGTTCAACCAGAAACCTGTTCGGGATGTGAAAGCCTTCCACAACGAAACCAAGGGCTTAAAGGCAAAAGCAACGCTCTCCTTTTTTATCAGGAGGAAGGGCCGCACCCAATTTCTGGGCCTGAAACTAAAATAAGATGAACTCGCGACGGCTCATTTTTTAACGCAGAGGCACAAAGTTTTAATCCCTTTATTTCAGCATGCTGCCTCTGCGTTTTGCTGTTACGTTTCTCAATTGTTACGAGGCTATCAATTTCCTTCCGAAACTCGGCAGCCAATGGCTACTTATTCGACAGGCGTGTTGTCCACGGCTATACCCTGAAAGAGATAACTGTGCATCTTGGTTTGCATTACAGCACGGCAGGCAGGCAGGCTTTTGCCAGGGCAGAGCAAGAAAGCTGATTTTCTAGACTTGACCCCACTTTTGCATCAGACAAAACTTTAGCGGGATACAGCTGCGTCCGCCGCCGCGACCTGGGCAACAGCCGCCCTTACCTTGTTGAGATCCTTGCGGCCAGGGGAAAACTCCACCCCGGAATTGAGATCCACGGCAAAGGGATGCGCCTGGCGGATCGCCTCGCCCACATTCTCAGGGGTTAGGCCTCCGGCCAGGACAACCGGTCGTGCCGGGGATAATTTTTTCAGCAACCCCCAGTCAAAGGTCTGCCCGGTGCCACCGGCAAGCTTCTCCTGAAAGGTGTCAAATAAAAAGGCGGCAACCTCTCCGGCATAGGGGGTCAGATCCTCCGTGCTCAGGGAATCCCTCACCCGAAAAGCCTTCAGCACCCGGCAGGAGATTTTCGCGCAACAGGCAGGAGACTCTGCCCCGTGCAGCTGCACCAGGCTCAGACCGCAGTACCGGACAATCTCGTTCACCGTTGCCGCTTCCTGATCGACAAAAACCCCCACTGCCTCAACAAAGGGCGGCAGGCTGGCGACAATTTCCCTGGCCCGCTCCGGATCAAGATACCTGGGGCTTTGCTCAACAAAGATCAGACCGATCGCGTCCACTCCGGCGGCCACCACAGCGGCGACCTCCGTGATCTCCCGCATCCCGCATATCTTGATCCGCGTTCTGGCCTTCATTCCCTTTATCCTTGCTCCCCGGCAACCAGCACGCGCAGGGCCTTGGCCGGATCGGCAGCCCGCATCAGGGTCTCCCCCACCAAAGCCGCTTTTACTCCATGCGCCGCCAGCCGCAACATGTCGTGATGATCGCGAATCCCCGACTCGCTCACCAGGGGGATCTCCGCCGGAATCATCTTCTGCAGGCGGAAGGTGGTGTTCAGGTCCAGGGAAAAATCGCGGAGATCGCGGTTGTTGACTCCGATCAGACGGCTGCCCGCAGCCACGGCCTTTGCGACCTCCGCCTCGTCATGCACCTCCACCAGGGCATCCATGCCAAGCTCTAAGGCCAGGGCCTGATACTCTTCTATCTGGGAGGTTTCAAGGATGGCGGCGATCAGGAGAATAGCATCGGCGCCGTAAGCCCGCGCCTCCTTGATCTGCAGGGGATCGATGATGAAATCCTTGCGCAGCACCGGCAGGGCGACCGCCGCCCGCACTGCCGGAAGATAGGCGAGTGAGCCCTGGAAAAAATCCACGTCGGTCAGTACCGACAAGGCTTGAGCCCCACCGGTCCGATAGCAGCGGGCGATGGCCACCGGATCGAAGTCGGCCCGGATCACCCCCTTGGAGGGCGAAGCCTTCTTGGCCTCGGCGATGACGGCCACGCCGGCAAAATCGGTGAGCGCCCGGATAAAGCCGCGCGGCGGCGGAATCTCCAGTTCGGGTGCAACAAGACCCCGGGCCTTGAGGGCCGCAACCTCTTCTTTTTTCCGGGCCACAATGGTATCTAAAATCAAGGCTGCACCGAACGGGAAAAGGCGACAAGCGCCTCCACCTTGTTGAGCGCCGCGCCGCTGGTCACCACCTCTCTGGCCAGGGCTACCCCAGAGACAAGATCCTTGGCGCGGCCGGCCGCCATCAGGGCAGCCCCGGCATTAAGCAAAACCATGTCCAGACAAGGCCCGGCCTTGCCGCTCAGCACCAGGCGCAGCTGGGCCGCCGCCTCGGACGCGGTTGCCCCGCCTTTGATCTCAGCCAGACTGGCCGTGGCCAGGCCCAGCTCGGCGGGATGAATGCTATAGGTTGTCAGTTCGCCATTGGCCCAATCGGACACACTGGTAGCCCCGGTGATCGTAATTTCGTCAAGATTGCCCTCGCCGCAGACCACCAGAGCGCGCCGGGTGCCAAGCCTGCCCAGCACCCGGGCCAGGGTTTCGGTAAGGGCGGGATCATACACCCCCATCACCTGAACATTGGCCCCGGCAGGGTTGGTCAGGGGGCCAAGGATATTGAAGATCGTCCTGATCCCGATTTCGCGGCGCGGGCCGATGGCATGCTTCATCGCCCCGTGCAGGGCAGGGGCGAACATGAAGCCGATGCCGATCTCCCGGATGCATTGGCCGATCTGCGCCGCGCTCAAATTTAAGTCCACCCCCAGGGCCTCCAGCACATCGGCGCTGCCGCAATGACTGGAAACGGAGCGGTTGCCGTGCTTGGCCACCGGAATCCCGGCCCCGGCCACAACAAAGGCGCTGGTGGTGGAAACATTGAAGGTGCCGGAGGCATCGCCCCCGGTGCCGCAGGTATCGACGAGAATTTCGCCCTCGGCAACCGCCTGCACCCTGGTGGCCTTGGCCCGCATCACCCTGGCCGCGCCGGTGATCTCCTCCACGGTTTCGCCCTTGATCCTGAGGGCGGTGATAAAGGCGCCGATCTGGGCCGGGGTAGCCTCGCCGCCCATGATGGCCTCCATCACCCCGACCATCTCCGCTTCGCTCAGGTCGGTGCCCGCCACCACTTTGGCAATGGCCGCTTTCATCATGGCAACATCTCCCGGCGCTGTCTGGCAAGAATCTCCGGGTAGTCCGGAGCAAGGAAATTTTTCAGCAACTGCACCCCGGCCGGGGTCATGATGGATTCAGGATGGAACTGCACCCCTTCCACCGGCAGGGTTCGGTGCCTGAGGCCCATAAGCTCCCCCTGGTCTGAACGCGCCGAGACCATCAAGCAGGCGGGCAGGTCGGATTCCCGCACCACCAGGGAATGGTAGCGCATGGCCTCAAAGGGGTTGGGCAGGCCGGTGAACACCCCCAGGCCATCGTGGCTGATGGGGCTGGTCTTGCCGTGCATCAGCCGCCCGGCCCGCACGGTTTGCCCGCCAAAGGCCTCGCCCAGAGACTGGTGCCCCAGGCAAACACCCAGCACCGGAATACGGGTGCTGAAAAAACGAATCGCCTCGATAGAGATGCCTGCCTGGGCCGGAGAGCAGGGGCCAGGAGAAATCAGCAGCCGGTCAGGAGCCAGAGAGGCGATGAAGGAGATATCCACCTCGTCATTGCGGAAGATCTTCATCTCGGCGCCCATCCCCCCAAGGGTCTGGACGATGTTGTAGGTAAAGGAGTCGTAGTTGTCGATAATAACGATCATATTCTTTCTCGCAGGTTGCCGGGGCTAAAACTCTTTTTCCGCCAACTCCACCGCCCGCCGCAGCCCCATGGATTTGTTGATGGTTTCCTGATACTCCAGGGTGGGCACCGAATCGGCGACAATTCCCGCCCCGGCCTGCACCCAGAGATCATCGCCCTGCATGACAAAGGTGCGGATGGTGATACAAAAATCCATATTCCCGGAAAAACCAAAATAGCCGACCGAGCCGGCATAGGGGCCGCGCCGCTCCGGTTCAAGCTCTTCGATGATCTCCATGGCCCGGATCTTTGGGGCCCCGCTCACCGTGCCCGCAGGGAAGCAGGCGCGCAGGACGTCGAACTGATCCTTGCCGGGGGCCAGGGTGCCATGCACCCCGGAAACCAGATGCATGACATGGCTGTAACGCTCGACTACCAGCAGATCGCGAACCTCCACCGAGCCATAGCTGGCAACCCGCCCCACATCGTTGCGGCCCAGATCGACGAGCATCAGATGCTCGGCCCGCTCCTTGGGATCAGCCAGCAGCTCCTGTTCAAGGGCCGCGTCCTCTGCCCCGGTTTTGCCCCGCTTTCTTGTCCCGGCAATGGGACGCAGCTCGATATCCTCCTGCTCAAGGCGAACCAGAATCTCAGGGGAAGAACCGATCTGGATCAGATCCCCAAGCTTGAGATAAAAGAGATAGGGGCTGGGGTTGATATGGCGCAGAGCGCGGTAAAGTTTGAAGGGCGCCAGTTCGGTTTTGGTATGAAAGCGTTGCGACAAAACAACCTGGATGATATCACCGGCCTGGATATATTCCTTGGCCGCTTCCACCATCTTCTCGAAGGCATCCTCGCTCATGTTGGAGGTGAAGGCGTGGGGGGGGGTGGCCTTCCTGCTTAGGCCGCCAAGATAATCCGTCGGCATGGGGGCCTGCAGACGGACGATGACCTCCTCAATCTCGGCCTGCGCTTGCGCGTACAAGGCCGGAAGATCAGGCGCCCCGTCGGTCTGCACCAGATTAACCACGGTGAGCAGCTGCCTGAGGTTGTCATAGATCAGAACAGTTCGCGGTACCATGAAGGCGCTTTCGGGAAACTGGGCCAGGGGCGGGTTGCTTGCGGGCAACCGCTCCATAAACCGCACCATGTCATAGCCCAGAAACCCGACCGCCCCGCCAAAAAAACGCGGCAGCAACTCCGGATCGCAGGCCCGTGCCTTGCAGACATTAAAGGATTTAAGCAGATTTTGCAGAATCTCAAGCGGGTCGCCCTGTTGCTCATCCACCTTTCCCTCACGGGTGATGGTGATCCGGGCGCCGCTACTGGCAAAGGTGACGATAGGGTCAAACCCGATAAAGGAATACCGCCCCCATTTCTCACCCCCCTCAAGACTTTCAAAGAGAAAGGCGTTAGATTCTTCTCCAGCTACCTTGGCAAAGATGGTCAGCGGCGTATCGAGATCCGCGACGATCTCCCGATAGATCGGCACCAGACCGGCATCGACCGCCAGGTGTTCAAACTCCTGCAGGGAAGGTCGGAACATATCTGCTCCTCAGCTCATAAAAAAAGCCATGGAACACTGACGTCCCATGGCTTTTTCTGGTTTTCACTCAAAAAGAAACACTCTTCATAATATACAGGCTGATCCCTGCGCATGGAGGAAGAGGCACAAACAGCCCTTGATCGGAAAGGCCTGAGGAAAACCTCATCCCCGAGGCCAGAAAACCGCGTCAGGATAGGCTCCAGCCGCTACCGGCTCGCGATTATTATACAGCGCTCAGCAAGGCGTTTACCCGCTTGGTCAAACGGGAAACCCTGCGGGAAGCATTCTTTTTGTGAATGGAACCTTTTACCGCTGTTTTCTCAATAACAGGAATCGCCAACTTCAACGCTTCCTGTGCTTGATCTCCAGCTTTCAGAGCAACAGCCTCCAGGACTTTCTTTACAACGCCCTTCATCTTGCTCTTGTTGGAACGATTGCGAAGCCGTTGCAACTGGTTCTGACGATTCCGTTTCTCGGCGGATTTATGATTAGCCAATTCTCAACTCCTATTTCCTGTATAACTCGTTAATTTGTGTCACGATCCTGATTAACTCTTCCCTTTAACCTTTCCCTGCGACACCGACAGGAAGGATGCTGGAAAATTTTGTGAACATAAAGTAATTCCCCTGCCTTGTCAAGCAACAACTGGACAAGCTGGATGTTTTCATAAGCGTGCGCGAAGCTCTTCACAAAAATCTAATTTCATTGCCTGGCGCCATGACCAATCTCCTTAATTTTTTTTAAAAAAATTCATTCATGCCCCTTGCCGGGCGCCCTGCTTTTCGTTTACTTTAGAAAAGCAGCCAGTCATTTTTATCCCCATTTTATTATTAACGAGCCCGGATCCCCAGATGCTGGAATTCGCACAGTCACTTCGCTGGCAAGACATCTTCGATATCATGATCGTCTCATTCATCATCTATCGTATCATGCTGCTGATCCGGGGAACCCGCGCTGTCCAGATGCTGATTGGCATTGTGGTTCTCATCATGCTCTATTTTGCGGCCAGAGAGCTTGAATTTCTGACCCTGTACTGGCTGCTGGGCACCTTTTTAAGTTCGATCTTCCTGATCATCATCATCATCTTCCAACGGGATATCCGGCGAGCCCTCACCCAGGTTGGACGGCAAACCACCTTTTCCAAACCCCAGGAAAACATGGTTCCCATTCTCCTCGAAATTGTCAGGGCGGCACAGCAGATGGCCCAGCGCAAGATCGGCGGCCTCATCGTCATCGAGCGGGAGACAGGACTCAATGACTACATCGAATCCGCCCATGACCTTGACGCCATCGTCAGCAGACAGCTGCTGGTCAGCATTTTCCAGACCACCGCTCCCCTCCATGACGGAGCGGTGATCATCCATAATGACCGGATCAGTTCGGCCGGCGCCCTGCTGCCCCTCACCAGAAACCCCTATGTCAGCAAACAGCTTGGCACTCGCCATCGGGCAGCCATCGGGCTTTCCGAGGAAACAGACGCGGTGATCATCGTTATCTCGGAAGAAACCCAGAAGATATCCCTGGTTCAGCACGGAGCCATAACCTCAGGTCTCGACGAAAACGCCCTCAGAAACCAACTTGACGCCATCTTTACTCCCAAGGAAAATATCCCACCCCTGTTATGGAAAAACTGGCTGAATAAATAATGATGACCTCGAAAAAAAAACATAAAACCCCAGACCCGCCGCCGGAATTCAAGCAATTACCCAGCGATAACCGTTACAACCGCGGCTTTTCGCGCTTGCAGCAGACAATCAGCCGCCTGCTCAGTCAAAGCATCCTCAACTGGCCAAACAATTGGGGGCTGAAACTCATCTCCCTGATCTTTGCCCTTCTCCTCTGGTATTTCGTGGTGGGCGAGGACAAGGTTGACACCACGGTTTATATTCCGGTGGAAATCGTCAATCTGCCCAAGGAACTGATCATCTCCAACAACCAGTTCAAAAAACAGCTGGAAGCCACAGTCAGCGGCCCCCGAGGCCTGATCAGCGGCCTCAACCGCCAGCGGATCACCCGAACCATCAATCTTGCCAAGGCCACCCCAGGCACCCTGGTCATCCGCAACGAACCAGAAACCATCCCTTTTCCGCGAGGCGTAACCGTTTCGCGCATCCAGCCCAACCACATCACCCTGCTCATCGACGAACTGGTTGAAAAGGAACTGACAATCCAGGCCAGAACCTCAGGCGCTCCAGCCAGTGGCCACGAACTGGTGGAGGTGGTTTTCGAGCCCAAGTTCATCAAGATATCCGGCCCCAAGGCCATTGTGGGCCGGGAGAAACTCCTGACGGCGAAACCCATCGACATCAGCGGACTGAAAGGGCCGACAACCATCCAGGTTTCCCTGGAACTGCGCCCGGCGCTTCTTGAACTCATGGGTGAAACCGTAGTCACCGCCAATGTGGTAATCCGCGAAAAAACGAGGCGACCATGAAGAAATTATTCGGTACCGATGGAATCAGGGGGGTGGCGAACACCTACCCCATGACCACCGAAATCGCCATGCAGATCGGCCAGGCCCTCGCCTCTCTGGTCAAGGACATGCGCCGCGGCCACCGGATCGTCATCGGCAAGGATACCCGCCTTTCCTGCTATATGCTTGAAAATGCCCTGGCCGCCGGCATCTGCTCCATGGGGGTGAACGTCCTCCTGGTCGGGCCGCTGCCCACGCCAGGCATAGCCTTCATCACCACCAGCATGCGGGCCGACGCCGGGGTGGTAATCTCCGCCTCCCACAACCCCTTCCAGGACAACGGCATCAAGATCTTCGCCCGAAACGGCTTCAAGCTCCAGGACGAACTGGAACTGGAGATCGAAAATCTGGTCTTTTCCCGGAAGATGCCGACCCTGCGGCCAGTGGCCGAGGAGGTGGGCCGCGCCACCCGGCTCGATGACGCCAAAGGCCGCTACATCGTCTCGTTAAAGAATACCTTTCCCCAGGAATACACCCTGGACGCCTTTCACCTCGTGCTAGACTGCGCCAACGGCGCCACCTACGGGGTTGCCCCCCATGTCTTTGAAGAGCTGGGGGCCACAGTCACCACCCTTTCGGCAGAGCCGGACGGCACCAACATCAACCGCGATTGCGGCGCCCTGCACCCGGAACACATGGCCGCCAAGGTTCGGGAACTCGGGGCTGATCTCGGCATCGCCTTAGACGGCGATGGCGACCGGCTCATCGTCGCGGATGAACGCGGCAACATCATAGACGGCGACCATATCATGGCCATCTGCGCCGCCGACCTGATCAGCCGTAAAAAACTGAAGAAAAAAACCCTGGTTGCCACGGTGATGAGCAACCTCGGCCTGGAAGAAGCCATGCGGCGCATGGGCGGGGCCATGGTTCGCACCCAGGTAGGCGACCGCTATGTGGTGGAAGAGATGCGCAAGTCCGGCTACAATTTCGGCGGGGAACAATCAGGGCATCTGATATTCCTGGAGCACAACACCTCCGGCGACGGCATCCTCGCCGCGCTCCAGCTGCTGGCGGTGATGATCAAGAAACACCGGCCCCTGTCAGAGCTGGCCGCCATCATGGAAAGCTTTCCCCAGGTGCTCAAGAATGTCCGCACCGCTGAAAAAATCAACACTGCCCGCATCCCCGGTTTCAGTAAAAGGCTTAAAGAAATGGAAGATAAACTTGGCCAGGATGGCCGGATCCTCGTTCGTCCCTCCGGGACTGAACCCGTTATCCGGGTCATGGTGGAAGGCAAGGACGAAGGGTTAATCAACACCATGGCTGACGAACTCTGCGAGATGATCCGCAAAGCTGACACCGCCGAAGCCTAAGAAAAGCATCTTGCCACCACCATAATGGCAGTCTGGCAAAAAGTATCCGATGGCTAAACAAAAAATCCGGCTCGACCAGCTCCTGCTCCTGCGCAAGCTGACCCCCACCCTGCAAAAAGCCCAGGCTCTGATCGCTGCGGGCCAGATTCTGGTAAACGAGCAGATGGCCGACAAGATCGGCTCGACCTTTGCCGAGGACTGCCAGATACGGCTCAAGGAAAAGGCCTGCCCCTATGTGAGCCGGGGGGGGCTCAAACTGGCGGCTGGTCTGGACTATTTCCAGATTGACCCCGCCGGTCTTGTCTGCGCCGATATCGGCGCCTCCACCGGTGGCTTCACCGATTGCCTGTTGCAGTACGGGGCGGCAAAGGTCTATGCGATTGATGTCGGCTATGGCCAGCTGGCCTGGAAGCTGCGCCAGGATCCACGGGTGGTGGTGCGGGAAAGAACCAACGCCAGATATCTGCAAAGCGGCGATCTTGAAGAGCCTCTCGACCTGGCAGTAATCGACGCCTCGTTTATCTCCCTCAAAACGCTGCTGCCGCCGCTGCTTGTTCTTTTTCAGGGGGCTATCCGGGTACTGGCCCTGATCAAGCCGCAGTTCGAGGTCGGCAAAGGCCAAATCGACACGGGCGGGGTCGTCCGCGACAACAGCCTGCACGAGAAGGTGATTGACGAGATCAGGCAATTTGCCAACGGGCTTGGCCTCATCCCGGTTGGCGTCAGCCCATCCCCGATCCTTGGCCCCAAGGGCAATCGGGAGTTTTTGCTCTACCTTGTTTCCGAAACAGGATAGCGCTTGCCGCGCCAGAAGAAATCATCCCGCTGCCGCTCTGGCAGGTCATGAGCAAAACTGGCCATCAAGCCGGAAGCAACAACCAGATTACAGAGATCCTCATCCAGCTCTCCCAGATCAACCATGTCTTCCAGAATGCCCACGGCTTCGGAAAGTATTTTCCCCTGCTTGTAAGGCCGATCCGCAGCGGTCAGCGCTTCCAGCACATCGGCTAAGGCCAGCATTCTCGCGGGCAAAGGGATGGCGCCGTTTGCAAGCCCCAGGGGATAACCGGTGCCGTCCAACCTCTCATGATGCATGCCGGCATAGACCGGGACATTGCGGAATTTCTTCGGGAAGGGCAGGCCCTCCAGCATCCTGATGCTCATTTCCACATGATGGTTCAGCACCTTGCGTTCCGCCGCCGTCAAGGTGCCTTTCGCTATGCAGAGATTTTCAACCTCATCGAACGCGAGCAGGGGCAGCTCAACCCCGCTCATGATACAGGTTATCCCGGCGAGCCGCCGCATCTTCTCAATACTGTCAGCCGACAACCCCTCGCCGCCCAGGTTGATCATCTCGAGAAAACTGACGATCTCCTGCCATTCTTCCGTTTTCCCAACAGGCCGTGAGGGAGAAAAGCCTCCTCCCGTCCTCAGGCCAGGTTGGCTGGCCAATTGAGCAACCTCGTCATTCAGTCTGAAGATCTCCACCCGATGCCGAATCAGTTCTATCCGGTCAAAGATGGTCTCAAGCTTGGTCGCCTTGTCCAGAAGATGCTCCGGGGTGGTAATCTTCCCCACATCATGCAGCCAAGCCGCCATCCTGATTTCGGCAAGCTCGTCGGCGTCAAAGCTGACCAGGGCAAACTTACCAGTATCGGCCCTGTTCACCTCAAGAGCTATCTGTTCGGTGAGATTTGCAACCCGGAAAACATGTCCTGCCGTGAAGGGGGATTTTTCATCAATGGTGTCGCCGATTGTCCGCACAAAAGCGTCCAGCAGATTTTCAAGCCCCCGGACCAGCCGTATCTTGGTAAGGGCAATGGCCGCCTGCGAGGCCAGGCTCATAACCATCCCCACCTCATGCTCGGGAAAGGCGACAACCGCGCCGGTCTCCCGATCCTTGGCATTAAGAAGCTGCAACACCCCGACCACCTCATCCTCATGATCCCGCAGGGGAATCACCAGCATCGAGCAGGAGCGATAGCCGGTGGAGGCGTCAAAATCACGGGTTCCCTGAAAATCAAAGCCTGCGGCGTCATAGACATCGTAAATATTGACCGGCTCGCCGGTAAGGGCGCAGTGAGCGGATACATTACGGTGATTCTCCTGGTTGTCCGCAAGGCGCAGCGGCACGGAAGGCCAGGAGATGGCCTCCCCGCTTCCTCCCATGAACACCCCAAGCGAATCATTCTGCACAATGGCGAAATCAAGGGCCTCCCGCTCGCCCTCCTTGATATACAGGGTGCCGCCCTCGGCATTGGTAAAGCGCCGGGCCTCCCGAACGATCCTCTCCAGAAGCCGGTCTATGTTCTTTTCCGAAGACAGGCCCAGCCCGATCTTTACCAGTTGCGAAAGATGATTTTCCTGGGCTGCGCTGAAGACCAGAACTTCCTGAACAATCCGCTCGGCCAGACCTGCGACAACCTTCGCCGGAACATCGGCCATTTCCTGCCCGGCGTAGTCTTCAATCCCCTGCACGACCTTCTGGACAAGCAGCTCCACTGCCGGCTGCCTGCAACTCCGAGCCTTTTCCTGGAAAGTATCCATGGCCTTTTCCCTTGCCAGCGAATGTTTAAAACTTTGCGACCTTGCGCCTCTGCGTTAAAAAATGAGTTGTTACGAGTCCATCAATTTTAGTCCCCCGTTTCCCTGCTCAGCCCGTGGCGAAACAAACATTTTTCTATTATAATGCCGCCGTATGGAATATATTTTCCTGATCCGTACCAGAGCAAATGATATCATAGGCCCCCAAAAAACAGGCTCGTTGCCCATGCGCCATGTTCGCAGACTATTGACTGCTGTTGTCTTTCTTGGCCTCGCTTTCTCTGCCGCAGGCTCCAGCCCGAAAGAACAGGTGCTGGACAATTACCAAAACGGCCTGTCGCCGGGCTGGGAGACGAAGTCCTTTGTCGGCCAGACCCATTATACGGCAGAAAACAACGACAAACAATTCTATATTAAGGCGACAAGCACCGCCGCCGCCTCCGGTCTTTTCCACAAAATTGACTATGACCCAAAGGAACAGCCGATCCTTCGCTGGAGCTGGAAGATCGAGCGCACCCTCGCCAGGGGGGACGAACGCACCAAGGCGGGGGATGATTATGCGGCCAGGATCTATGTGGTCTTCCCCTCCCTTCTTTTCTGGAACACCAGGGCGCTCAACTACGTCTGGGCCAACAGGCTGCCCAGGGGTGAGGCCCTGCCCAACGCCTTTACCGCCAATGCCATGATGATCGCGGTGGAGAGCGGCAACGGGCGCGCCGGTCAATGGCTGAACGAGGAGCGCAATATCTATGAAGATTTCAAAAAATATTTCAAGCGCGAGCCTCCCAGGGTGGGAGCCATTGCCATCATGACCGACACCGACAACACCGGCGAAAGCGCCACCGCCTGGTACGGCCCCATCATCATTGGCAGAAAGTAAATGCTGCCCCGCCCCGGATCTGCTTTGTGGATACCGCTTGCCAACGATTGACTTGCTGGCGCGAAAATGCTACCTTTGATGCAGTGTAAGGCTCAGGCCTGCTCTGCCTGGCCATACTGTTATTTCCAAAGTTTCCCTTCTCCAGGAGTTTATCCATCATGACCAAGACCTCTCCTTTTTTCCGGCTGTTCCTGCTCTGCGGTTTTGCCTGCACCCTTTTTCTTACCCTCGACAGCACCGCCCACGCCACCCCGACAAAGACTGCGGTCAAGACTGTCTCTAAAAAAGCTGCCACTAAGGCAGCTCCGGAAAAGGCCCCTGCCAGTGGGACAAAATACGCCAGTGTCCTGAAAGACGGGGCCAATATCCGTTCCGGCCCGGAGGCGAAGAAAGAAATCCTCTGGACGGTATACAAGGGGTTCCCGTTGCAGATCATCTCCCTTCAGGGAAAATGGGCCCAGGTGACCGACTTTGACGGAGATAAGGGCTGGATCACCACCGATCTTCTCGCCAAAGAGAAAACCGTTATTGTCAAAGCCACCAGCGCCAATCTGCGGGCTGGCGCGGGAAAAGACTACGAAACCGTGGCGGAAGTCAAGCATGGCGTGGTTTTCAAACCCCTGGCCACCGAAGGCGAATGGGTCAAGGTCAAACATGCGGACGGAACCACCGGCTGGATGCTGGGCAAGCTGCTCTGGCCCAATTAAGATGGGCTCGCAGAAAGAGATGGTTTCCATAGCCACCATCGGCCCGGAAGGCTCTCACGCCTGGCAGGCGGCCCGCCAGTACAACCCAGCCGCGACAATCAGGCTCTTCCCGAATCTAACCGCAGTATTCAAGGCCTTTGCCGCCAAGGAGACCGATCTGGCCCTGGCGCCGGTCTACAATACCCACGAGGGACAGAGCAAAGAATACAGCCGCCTGATCACAGCTATGAGTACCTGCTTCTGGCAGGACAACATCGTTATGCCCATCCATCTTTCCCTGGGCTCTCTTTCCGCCACGGAACCGATCAGCATGCTTCAGGGAAAAAGCGAGGCGCTGCGGCAATGCGAAGATTACATCACCAGCGTCTACCCGGAAGCCACCCTGACCTCGGTGCGCGATCTTGACGCAGCGGTAAGCAAAATCAAGCAGCAGGGGCTTGCCGGGCATGGGGTAATCGAATCGGAGGAGGCGCTGCGCGCCTACGGTCTGACCCTCCGCGCCAGGGAAATCGTACCCCACAACCGGACTCGCTTCGCGGTGTTGGGCCCGGCCCCGGCCCCCCGCACCGGTTACGACGCTACAGCCATAATCACCACCCCGATCAAGGATCGGGTCGGCATCCTGGCGGATATTTTACATGAGTTCACCAAGCGCAGCATCAATCTGATCGACCTGCAAACGGAAACCGACCCCAAAAGCCAGAAGCTGCAATTCTTCATCGAGTTTGAAGGACATCTTTCTGACGCGCGGGTTCGCGCGGCTATCGAGCGCATCGAGCACCAGATCATTGCAGAGCCCGGTTCAGTGCGGGTTCTGGGCAGCTTTCCCAGGGTGGACATGCGGGTCAAGCGCATCAAGACCTTTGGTTTCATCGGCAGCGGCGAGATGAGTCTCTGGTTTGCCGAACGCTTGCAGAGCGAGGGCTACGAAACCATGATCACCGGCCGCCACAGCGCACTGCGGCCCGAAGAGATGGTCCCTCAGGTGGAGGTGGTGGTTATCTGTGTGCCCATCAGCGCCACGCCTGCGGCGGTAAGGGAATACGGCCCGAAGCTGGCGGAAAACCAGGCCCTGATTCTGCTGGTCGGCGAGGCGGAAAACGTGCTGGACACCGCCCTGACTCACACCAGGGAGGGGGTGGAGGTGCTGCTGGTTCATAACCTGTGGGGGCCGCAGGCCGCAACGATGAAGGATAAAAACGCCTCGGTGGTTCGCACTGCCCGAAGCGGGGTGTTGAGCAGCGAGTTCGAGGCCTTTCTCTACAAACACGGGGCCAAAATCTCCTTCGATACGCCAGAGCAGCACGACCTGATGATGGGGGTCAGCCAGAAGCTGCCCACCTCCATTTCCGTGGCCCTGGCCCTGGCTCTCAAGGACAACGCCATCCTCCCGGAGGCCATTGGCAGCCATGCCACCCTTACCTCGCTTTACTCCATCCTTTCCATGGCCAGAGTGCATAGCCAGAACCCCCGCACCTACGCGGAGATCATGGCCACCAGCGGCCAGGGACGCCGCATTATCGAAAGCTTTGCCGAAAACCTGGGCAAGATCACGAAACTGGCCGAATCCGGCGAGATCGAAGCACTCTGCACCCTGATCGAGAACAATCGGCAATATCTCAGCGAGGCATTCCTCAAAGATCGAATGCAGCAGGCCCTAGCCGTGGATACCACCCTGGGCCGGGTACTTAGCCGCGACTGATTTCTGTGCCCAGAAATTGACAGGCCTGCACAAACAAGCCTTGACTCCCTGTTCTTTTTTTCTATATGCTGTAACCTGTTGAAGTAATTCAGGCAAACACCCCACGATTAGACCGCTGCGCAGAGGAGAAAGATGGCCAGACAACAGATAACCATAGGCAAAAAAATCGGCGGCGGCTTTGGCATGGTGTTGCTTTTGACCGCTCTGCCCATCGGCATCTACCAGTTCGCCCTCTTCTCCGCCACCTCCGCTTTTACCGGCCTGATCGAGATGGAGATGGCCATTGCCGTGCATGCCAACGCCGCCATGGTCAACCTCAATAAGTGCCGCCGCTTTGAAAAGGATCTCCTCCTGTCCCAGGATCCGGAAAAAATCAAAGCGCAGCGAGGCAGCATGGCTGGCCTTGAGTATGAGCTGGACAACATTGAAGCCCTCGCCAAGAAAGACAGCCAAGCCAGCGAGATCGAGAAGATTAAGGAGATCAGATCACTGGTGGCAGTCTATCAGAAAAATTTCGAGACCATGGCCGCAGCTCCGGTCTATGAACAGATGAGCCTTGAGCCAAAGGTTCAGGAGGCCGCCAGGGCTGCGGAATCGGCCCTGGAAGTCCTTGACAAGAGCGTGCAGGATCAAGCAAACCAGGGCAAGATTACCACTGAGAAACAGGCCAGGTTCCTCGGCTTGCTGGCCCTGATTCTGGGCGCTGTCACCATAGCCAGCGGCGCGGCCCTGGCCTTTTTCCTGGGCCGGGCAATCTCAACCGACCTCAAGCAGGTCAGCCTGAGCTTGAACGAGGGGGCGGAGCAGGTGGCCGCAGCAGCGGCCGAGGTCTCCTCCTCCAGTCAGACCCTGGCTGAAGGCGCTTCCCAGCAGGCGGCGGCAGAGGAAGAGACCTCCGCCGCCCTGGAAGCGGTCGGAATCATGATCAAACAAGATGCGGACAACGCCAGCCAGGCTGACCAGCTGATGAAGGGGGCCAACACCGTAATTATCAACGCGGATGCGTCCATGAAAAAGCTCACTGCCTCCATGCAGGAGATCTCAACCGCCAGCGCCCAAACCCAGAAGATCGTAAAAACCATCGACGAGATCGCCTTCCAGACCAATCTGCTGGCCTTAAACGCTGCCGTAGAGGCAGCCAGGGCCGGTGAGGCAGGGGCCGGATTCGCGGTAGTAGCCGATGAGGTTCGCAACCTGGCCATGCGGGCTGCGGAGGCGGCAAAAAACACCTCGAATCTCATCGAGAGCACGGTGCAGAAGGTCGACACCGGCAGCGCCCTGGTCAAGGAAACAAGTGAGTCCTTCAATGTCGTCGCCGAATCCACCATCCGCATCGGCACAATCATCACCGAGATGGCCAAAGCGGCAATCCAGCAGGCCAACGCCATCACCCAGGTCACCAAGGCCATCCACGATATCGACACCGTGACTCAGAGTAACGCGGCGGCGGCGGAAGAATCTGCGGCCGCCTCAGAAGAGCTGCACGCCCAGGCGGAAATGATGAAGGTCTCGGTAAGGAACCTGCTGGAAATGGTGGGCGGCGCCAAGAGCCAGGCAAAAGCTCGACCTGAGGCAGGAAGGTTAAAACGGCTCCCCACTCCGGCGCGGGTCAACGCCAAAAGGAAGGCAGCTCCGGCCAGAAAGGCCCTTCCCCCTGTGGATAAGACCACATCGGCCAAGGAAGCAAAGCCTCAGGAACTCATTCCCTTTGGCGACGATGAATTCGAAGATTTTTGATTATTAAAAAAAACGGGAACTTTTATTGTAAGGGAGAGGTCTTAACCATACAGGCAAGTAAAATCCAGGAATCTCCTCCTCCTGGCCTCTTATTCATCCTGCCTGGGGCATTCCCCTTTCCTCCTCGCCGCCCCCAGCGGCACGCAGAGGCCATTTCCACCCCCCTCCGGAAATGGCCTCTGTTTTTTTCAAGAGCCTTCACAAGACAACCTGAATCGTTACACTCCTTCCCCTTACAGCTCCTTGTGCCATTTCAGTGATACATAACGGCCATGTTATTCTTTCACAACGGCTAAAGGCAGGCAGGTGGTTTTTTTCTTCAAGGCTGACGGCCAACCAAAAAACATTTTTTACTTGATAAGCTTTCCCAGATAATACTATCCTGATCACCAGAGAGTTTTACATGTCAAAACGACAACCAAGCAAACCGGAGACAACAATGGCGTTTTTAACCTGGCAGGACAGGTATTCCGTGGGTATCGGGCAAATCGATGACCAGCACAAACAGCTGATCAACATGATCAACGAACTCAACGACGCTATGCTGACAGGCAAGGGCAAGAATGTCCTGATGACGGTGCTGAACAAATTAGCCGAATATTGCGTGAGCCATTTTGCCGTTGAAGAAAAGCTGTTCGACGTCCATGTCTACCCGGAAACCGCTGATCACAAGGAGAAGCACCATAAGATGACCACCAAGGTCAAGGCACTCATCGGCGAGGTGCAAAGCGGCAAAAGCACCATCAGTATCGAGGTGATGAACTTCCTCAAGAACTGGCTGGACAAACATATCATGGAAACGGATAAAAAATACGGCCCCTACCTGAACAGCAAGGGCGTCAAGTAAACGGCTTTCCGCATAACCGTTTCGGGCCACAAGGAACCAGCCATCTCCGCTCCTTTTGGCCTCTTCCCCTCACACCTCCATCCCAGAGATTCCCCATGAACTGCCGGATCAACCTCGACACTTACCGCTGCAACAGTTGCGAAACCTGCGTGGTCATCTGCCCGGAGGTCTTCCGGATGAACCCTGCTCTGGAAAAAGCAGAACCCATCTCCGACACCGTGACGTGCAGCGAATCTCTGGAACGGGCCGCCGCCATGTGCCCGGAAAAATGCATCGAGCTCGAACAGGTTTGAGACACTTCCTTCTGTTCTCCTAAGCCATATTTTTCTCATATTTTTTTACATCTGGTTTTGTCGTTGTGATAAGCTAGCAACACAACTTCATTGCCCCGGCGAGAGGTATCCTTCGGAAACTCTTGCTCGCCACAACCATTTGGAGAACAAAGCCATGAAAAAAGTTTTTGCTTCTGCCATCGCTGCTGCCATGTTGTTCAGTGTCATGCTGACCTCTGCCTCTGCGGCGGAGATCATCTGCTGGTTCCCGCCCGACTGGAGCAGCAAAACGCAACAGGCTCAGGATATAACCAAGGCTCTTTCCGACAAAACCGGGCTCACCATTAAACCCCAGATCGCCATAAGCTATCCTGAAATCATCAAGGCCTTTTCCTCTACCAGTCAGAACCTGGTCTACGTCGGCTCGTTTGTCCAGGCGATCATCAAGGCTAAAGATCTGGGCACCGCCCTGGTACAGAATATTGACGGCAAAGAGCTTTATTCCGGAGTCCTGGTTTATATCAAGGGAAGAAATCCCGAGGATATCCTGAAAAATTCGCCGACCGAAATAGCCTTTGCCAAGGCAGCCTCCTCGGGCGAAACGGCCGCCAAGGCCGCGACTGGCGGCAAGGCCAACCTGGCCAGGGCCAGCCATGCCGAAGCTTGCACCGCCGTCGTTACCGGCAGGGCCCAGGCCGGTGTGGTTAAAAACTGGTGGTGGGAAAAAAACAAGGACAAGTTTCCAACCCTTGACATGTACAAGATCCCTGGAATCTCCATCGAAAAGAACCCGGACAATATCCTTACCGCCTCCAAGTCTATCCCGGCAGATATTCAGGCAAAAATCAGCGCCGCAGCCATCGCCTCCAGTGCTGCATTCGGCGCCCCGAAGATGGCGCCTTTTGACCAGAGCAGGCTTGCCTTCCCTCTCGAACTCATGAAAAAAGGCCATATCGATCCTAAAAATTACACCTTTTAAGTCAGAGGCCTCCACCCAGTTCCCTTCCCCGTCAACCTGTCTTTTTCTGCCGGGGAAGGGCTTCCCTCTTTTCGCCGCCACAAAACGTTGTCCAACCCGGGAATTCGTCTTCACCAGACAGCGATATTTCCGCTATCCCCCGCAACAAAAATCGGCTATATTTGTGACCCGATTCGGGCCGCGATCACTGGCGTGTCGGTAATCCTGCTCCATTGCAGCCCTCTTGCCGTCCCTTGCGGCACACCTTCATCAAGAAAACAGGAGAAACACCAGATGAAACTTATTCTTTTAGGCGCACCAGGCGCAGGTAAAGGCACGGTGGCTAAGCTGCTCACCGCCATCGACGGCTCGGTGCAGATTTCCACCGGCGACATTCTGCGCGGCGCGGTTCAGGCCGGCACCGAGCTTGGCAAGGAAGCAAAAGACTACATGAATCGGGGCGACCTGGTTCCCGATTCACTGATCATGGGGATTATGGAAGGTCGCCTCCAGGAACCCGACTGCGCCAGGGGCTTTCTCCTGGATGGCTTCCCGCGCACCATTCCCCAGGCCGAAGCCTTGACCACGCTCTTAAAAAAACTAGGCATCACCCTGGATATGGTCGCCTCCATCGATGTGCCCCGCGAGGTGATCTTCGATCGGCTCTGCACGAGAAGAACCTGCGCCAATCCCTCCTGCCAGGCGATCTACAACACCAAGAGCAACCCGACCAAGGTCGAAGGGATCTGCGACAAGTGCGGCAGCCCGGCGATCCAGCGCGAGGACGAAACCCAGGAGGCCATCGCCCACCGCCTGGACACCTACAACGAAAAAACTGCGCCTCTAGCCGGTTTCTACGAGAAGGCCGGCCTGCTCAAATCCATCGTCGGCACCTCCAGCGATGTGGTGGTTGACGCCATCAAGAAACAACTTGGCCTCTAAGATCCCGGAGATTACCATCATCGGCGGCGGCCTCGCAGGATGCGAGGCCGCCTGGCAGGCCGCCCGGCGCGGCTGCTCGGTAAGGCTCTACGAAATGAAGCCGGTGCGCTTCAGCCCGGCCCACGAATCGCCGCTGCTGGCGGAACTGGTTTGCAGCAATTCCCTGCGCGCAGCCGAGGTCTCCTCTGCCGTTGGGCTGCTCAAGGAAGAGCTGCGCCGCTTAGGCTCCCTGATCATGGCTGCGGCCGATCAGACCCAGGTTCCGGCCGGCCGGGCCCTGGCTGTTGATCGCGACCTCTTTGCCCGGTTCATCACCGAAAAGATCGAAACGCATCCCGCTATCACCGTGATCCGGGAAGAAGTTACCGAAATCCCCCCTCCCGGAAACGGGCCGCTCATCCTGGCCAGCGGCCCGCTGACCTCAAGCCCGCTTGCCGCCTCCCTGGCCCAGCTCACCGGCGAAGAGCACCTGGCCTTTTACGATGCCATCGCTCCCATCGTTGCCGCCGATTCCCTGGACATGAGCATCGTCTACCGGGCCTCCCGCTATGACGACGGGCCGGGCGACTATCTTAACTGCCCCTTAAACCGTGACGAATACGCGGCCTTTATCGCCGCCCTGCGTTGCGCCGACAAGGTGGCGCTCAAGGAATTCGAGGAACAGAAATACTTCGAGGGCTGTCTGCCTATCGAGGTGATGATGGAGCGCGGCGAAAATACCCTCCGCTTCGGGCCCATGAAACCGGTGGGCCTGCCCGACCCGAGAACCGGCCGCGACCCATACGCCGTGGTTCAGCTCCGCATGGAAAAAAAGGACGGACTGTTCTACAACATGGTGGGTTTCCAGACCAAGCTGACCTATGCCGCGCAACAGGAGGTGTTCCGCCTGATTCCCGGCCTGGCTCAGGCCCGATTCGCCCGGCTCGGCAGCATCCACCGCAACACCTTTGTCTGCGGGCCCAAGGTGTTGCTGCCCAGCCTGCAAGTGAAAAACCGACCCGACCTTCTCCTGGCCGGACAGCTCACCGGGGTGGAAGGCTATGTGGAATCCACGGCCATGGGCTTGCTGGCCGGAATAAACGCAGTGCGGCTGGCTAATGGCCAGGCGGGGCTTGAGCTGCCCAACGACACCGCCCTGGGCGCCTTGATCGGCCATCTGACCCAGACCGACCCCAGGCATTTCCAGCCCTCCAATATCAACTTCGGCCTGTTCCCGGCCCCAATCTTGGCAACGAAGCTTCCCAAAAAACAACGAGGACAACACCGTGCAGAAACAGCCCTGGCTTCCCTTAAACAATTCTGCGACGCAGAAAAGCTGGAACCGGCTTAAGCATGAACGCCGCTTTTTTTGCCTTCTTCTGCTTTTCGGCCTGCTGATCCTCTCCGTGGCTCAGCCTTCCGCCGCCGCCCAGCGCCTCCCCCTGCAACAGCTTGAGCTTGCCTTTGACCTTGACAGACACAGGCTCACCGGCAAGGCCGTCATCAGCATCCCTGCCCAGACCGCAGTCACCATCGCTCTTGCGGGCCTTGAGCTCACAGCCCTGCAACTGGACAACACCCCTCTCCAGGCAAAAGAGCAGGTGCTTATCCCGGCGGCCCCCCATGAGCAGCAGCTAACCATCAACTATCACAAAACTTACGCTGACAACCAGGCAGACGGACTCATCGGCAACAACGGCATCGCCCTTACCGGCCTCTGGCATCCGCGCCTAGACACCGACTGCCATTATGCGCTGACCGCCGCTGTCCCCAAGCAGTTTGCCGCCATCTCCGAAGCCGAGGAGATCAGCGACACGGTGGCCGGAGAGATCCGCACCGTCAGCTTCCGCTTCAGCCATCCCCTGCGCGGCCTCAACCTTGTGGCCGGCCCCTATATCGTGGAGCAAGAACCCATCGGCCCCGGCCAGACCCTCTATTCCTACTTCTTCCCTGAAGACCGGGAACTGGCCGCAGAATACCGCAAGAAAACGCTTGCCTATCTCAAACGCTACCAGGAACTGATCGGCCCCTATCCTTACAAACGTTTCAGCATCGTAGAAAACCGGCTCCCTACCGGCTACGCCATGCCCACCTTCACCCTGCTTGGTCAGGCCGTGGTTCGTCTGCCCTTCATCACCGAAACCTCCCTGGGCCATGAGGTGCTGCACAGCTGGTTCGGCAACTCGGTTGCCCCGGATTTCGCTCAAGGCAACTGGTGCGAGGGACTGACCACCTACCTGGCGGATCAGGCCTTTGCCGCAGATACCGGAGCCGACGCCGCCTTCAGGAAACAGCAGCTCATCACCTACCAGAGCTATGCGGGCCGGGACAACACCCTGACAATCAAGGATTTCAGCGGGGCAGGCAGCCATCTTTCTTCCGGAAACAAGGCGGCAAGGGCGGTGGGTTATGACAAGGTCAGCATGCTTTTCCACATGCTGCGCCAAGAGATCGGCGAGGCCTCCTTTTATACCGCCCTCCGCGATTTTTACGCAAGTTTTCGGCATCAGCAGGCAAGCTGGCAGGATCTGGCCGCAAGTTTCAGTAAAAGCTCGGGCCGGGATCTTGCCCCGTTTTTCAGCCAATGGCTCAACCGCGCCGATCTTCCCCGCCTTGAAATCGCCATAGGCGGTCTTACGCAAAACGAGGGTCAGATGGAGCTTGCCCTCACCATCAGACAGCTCCAGGAAAAGCCCTACCAGATGACCGTGCCGCTGGAGGTTATCACCGCCAAAGGTAAGAAGCGACAAGAAGCAGCGCTCACCGGCCCCGAAACTGAACTGATTGTCAGCGTAGATGATTATCCCTCGCTGGTGGTTGCCGATCCGGACTACGATCTGATGCGCGACCTGGGCCCCAAAGAACTGCCGCCCACCTGGTCGCGCTTCCTCGGCGCCCGCGAGAGACTAGCCATTATCCCGGAGGGGGAAGAAAAACAGGTCTTTGCCCCACTCATCAAACTTCTGACCAGCATGGACTGCCCGATAAAAACCGCAGACGCGGCCACAGACAAGGATCTGAGCGGCAAGTCCGTGCTTTTCCTCGGCACCGACAGCCGCCTGGCCCGTTCCCTCTTTGCCTCCCCCTCTCAGCCCGCCCCCGGCTTTAACCTGGAGGTGCGGGAAAACCCCCTTGCGCCCGGCCAGGTCGCGGTGCTGATCGCTTCAGCCAGCGCGGCGGAAACAGCGGCAGCCACGCCTAAGCTCGCCCATTATGGCAGGTACAGCACGCTTCATTTCAACCTGGGCCGGATTGAACGGAAAATCATCGCCGATAGCGATCATGGCTTGCGCCTGACCATTGATGTTCCGCCCCTGGGTCTCGCCCTGCCCCAGGCTCTGCCCTTTGCCAAGATCATGGAGCAGCTGGCGGACACCCGACTGGTGTATGTGGGCGAAAACCACACCCGCCTTGAAGACCACCTTCTGCAACTCCGGGTAATCCGGGCTATGTTCGCCCAGAACCCAAACCTCGTCATCGGCATGGAGATGTTCGACCGGGAGTCGCAACCCGTTCTTGACCGGTATATTGCCGGAGAACTAAACGAGCAGGAATTTCTCAAGCAATCGGGATATTTTCCCAAATGGAGCTACGATTACCGCCTTTACCGGGAGATCATCAACTTTGCCCGGCACCAGCATCTGCCCATTGTGGCCCTCAACCTGGAAAAGGAGATTGTCGCCAAGGTCTTCAAGGAGGGCACCGCCACCCTGAGCGCCAAGGAACTCGCCCAGCTGCCGGCGGATCGCGACCTTGCTCTTCCCGGCTATCGTCAGCGAATCAGCGCCGTCTTTGCCATGCACGGCCAGCACCACTCCCCGGAACAACTGAACGGCTTTTTCCAGGCTCAGGCCATCTGGGACGAGACCATGGCCGAGTCCGTGGCCGTCTTTCTCGCCGCCAACCCGGAAAGCCGGATGGTGGTGCTGGCTGGCCAGGGGCATACCGACAAGGCTACGGCTATTCCGCCCAGGGTCGCCCGCCGTCTGCCAACGCTCCGCCAGGCCGTTATCATAAACAGCGATAAAGGAGAACTTGCGCCAGGCGCGGCGGACTATCTGGTCTTTTCCAGGCCCGCCGCGCTGCCCCCGCCCGCAATGCTCGGGGTGCTGCTCAGCAACACCCCCGAGGGGCCACAGGTGGAGGAGCTGGCCGAGCAGAGCAAGGCCGGGGCGGCAGGGATCCTGGCAAAAGACGTGATCCTGGCCCTGGATGATGAACCAGTGGCCACCATCGTCGACCTGAAGATCATCCTGCTCTCCAAGAAAACCGGCACGCCGGTAAGGGTGCGGGTCAAACGAAAATCCGGGTTCTTGTTCAAACAGGAAGAGATTCTTTCCATTTCTGTAGGTCTGTAAGCCATCGTTAAAAGGATTGTCCATGCCCGACAAAAACTGCCCCGCCACTCCGCCAATTCCAGCGCAGGCAGCCCTGGATTTTCTCCAGGAGGTCAGACAACTTGTCGCCTTCCAGCAGGCAATCGGCATCAGGGGCTATCCCCGCACCCCGGAGCTTGCACGGTTTATTGCCGGAAACCCGCAACCAGGCACCACAGCTGAACAGCAGACCAAGACCTCTTCCAGGCCAGAGACAGCCAGAACCCCCTCCACCCGACAGCAGACCGCACTAACAGTCATCCAGGAGACAACCCTGGCCGCCCTCCATGCCGAGATAGAAGGGTGCCAGCGCTGCCAGCAGCGTCAGAACCGGCGCAGAATAATCACCGAAGCGAAGACGACCGGGGTAAAGCTTTTGATTATCAGCGATGCCCCCTCTGCCGAGGATGATCTTTCCGGCCTGCCCATGAGCGGGGAACCTGGCCTGCTTCTCGACAGGATGCTGGCCGCCATCGGCCTGAGCCGGGCAGAGGCCCACCTGAGCCTGCTCACCAGATGCCATGCGGCGGAGCCACCAGACCCGCAAAAGGTGAATGCCTGCCTGCCCTTCCTGCTCAAGGAGATTGAGATCATTGCTCCCAGGATCATCTGTACCATGGGGGCGCTCGCCGCTCAAAAACTGCTCCACACCAGCAAACCCCTCAGCCAGCTGCGCGGCAGGTTCCACGATTTTCAGGGAATTGCGCTGATGCCCACCTTCTCGCCGGAATTTCTTTTGAAAACCCCGGAGATGAAAAAGGCGACCTGGCTGGACCTGCAACTGATCCAGAAAAGGCTTTCTGGCTAACTAATCCCTAAGGGCACCAGAAAATTATCCTCTTGACTTCATACATAAAATTCCATAATGTGCCCTGCATGGTTAGAATTTTTCGTATTGTTGTCCCTGACTATCCACATCATGTTAGCCAACGCGGTGTTCGCTCCATAAATGTCTTTGATTCGGACGAAGACTGTCAAGCATACCTGGCTTTCCTCGCCGAGGAAGCGCCTGGGAATTATACCCATGGTCAAGCGCCAGCTTCCATGCCAGCGAGACGGAAACCAACCCACCTGTTACTGACAAAACACGGTTAGGAAGGGAGCACCATTTGAAAAAATTACTCCTGATTATGATAGCGATCTTCGCCTTCCTCGGCGGCTGTGTCGGTTTAAAAGAATCAAAGCCCATTCTGCCGATCCGTGAATATGAAAAGATGATTGTCGGCGACCTCAACGCGGATTACATCGGCACCCAGAACTGTCTCGCCGCCTGTCATGAACATGACCGCTTGAAACTGTTCTTTGATACCAGCACGATGGGCGCACAACTGAAAAAAGAATCCGGCATGCCCCTGGTTGATTGTGAATCCTGTCATGGCCCCGGCAGCCTCGCCGTCAAGGGTCTGACCAGAGAACTGGTGGGAAAAAACACCCAGCAAGGCATCCGGACCAAATGTGATTTCAAGACCCTGATTGACTTGAAAAACCTTCCCAGCACGGCGCAGTCACTCATCTGCCTTAAATGCCACACTGCCAACGCAACCTTTAACCTGCATAACTGGAATGCCGGAGTCCATGCCTTCAATGAAGTATCCTGTTTTGACTGCCATAATATTCACGCCAGCCCTGACCTGAAAGTCTCCCCACGGGAATCCAGCCGACTTTGCTTTACCTGTCATCAATCTGTTCAGGCGCAGTTTTCCCTGCCGAGCCATCATCCCCTCAAAGAGGGCCGGGTATTCTGTGTTGACTGCCATAATCCCCATGGGGGCTCTGCTGAACAGCATCTGCTTCAAGACGGCGTCAAAGAAACCTGTATCCAGTGCCATGCTGACAAGAGAGGCCCTTTCCTTTACGAACATGCGGATGTGACTGAGAATTGCCTTAACTGCCACAGCCCGCATGGCTCGGTTAACACTAAGCTTCTCAACGCCCGGGTGCCTTTTTTGTGCCTCCAGTGCCATGAGGGCCACAGGTTAAACACGACAGCGGGAGACAGTATTTCTAGCGATCGAGCCAGAGCTTTTTATACCCGCTGCACGGATTGTCACTCCAAAATCCATGGATCTGACGTCCCATCAATCACAGGAAGAGGAACATTCACCCGATGAGATACAAAAAGAGACCTTGTATCTTGGAAGTCTTCGTGGTCGGATTTGTCCTTTGCGGCTGCGTTTCCATCAGCCAGGCGGCAGAAGAGCAGGAAGCCGGACATGCTGCCGAAACGATTGACGCTCTGGAAATGGAGAAGGCTCCTGCCGTCTACTACGCAACAGCGGGAGACTTTTTTCTGGGATACAGCATACTGTCCAGCGAAGATTCCTTAAAGGCGGCAGAATTCATGTACCCGCATTCAGCTGCCACCTTCGGCCTGAATCTGCTCTCCTGCCCCCTGCCCTTCCGCTATCATGTGAATGCCGAATTCCTGAGCAGTCAGGATTTTTATTCTGATGCCGGTTTTGCCTATAAGGATCTGGTTCTGTTCCGAGACATCCTGGTCGGAGCGCGCCATAATCTTCCTCATTTAACTTATCAGTTTTCCAGGGACATCGGCGATCCCCTTACCGACCCCATCCCCCTGGACAGAAACCCGGAGGACAAGTATTACACCGCCTTTACCAGCAATCTGTTGTCACTCAGGCTCAAGGCCCCGGATTTCCCCCTGCACGCCTTTGTAAACCAGCGTCATGTTGAATGGGACGGCACCGTCCAGCAACGGTTTCTGGTGGGATCTTACAATAATGCCGAGATGTTTTCCCAGTCCCGAGATATTGACTGGCGGTCAAATGCCTTGACCCTGGGGGCAAACAGCCACCTCGGCCCGGTTGAGCTTGAATATGCCTACGATCAGGCCAGATTTGCTCCAGGCGGCAACAACATCCTTTATGACAATTATCCTATTCAGGGCAGCATGCCTGCCGGCCTCTACCCCCACAATGTTGTTCCCGAGACCGAATCATCAGCCCATTCCCTGAAGCTGCACTCATCCTATACCGGCGGCATTGTCACGGCAGCCACCCTCAGCAATCTGTACCAGAAGAACAACTACAGCCTGACTGAATCCACCACCTGGAAGGGGGCCTTTGATTTCAGCTGGATACCCGCTCCGCGCATTGGCCTCTTCTTCAAGTACCGGCACAAAGAAGTGGACATGAACACTCCCGATGTTGTCTCTCTCGCCGGAATAAGCAACCAACCTGTCCGGGAGGGCATCTCCTACGAGAAGGATGTGTTTTCCCTCTCAACACGATACAAGCCGCTGTCTATCCTTGCCCTTTTTGCGACCTATGAGTTTTCTCATCTCGAGCAAAAGGATATTGCCGAATGGTTTCTTCTCCCCGGGCAAACCAATATTCACAGCCTTAATTTCACCGCCCAGGCCAGGCCCCTGAACACGCTCAAGGTAAAGGCCAGTTATGAATACAAACATTACAACCAGCCGACATACAACAACCTCCCGGACAACTCCAACAAGTTGCGCCTGACAACCACCTACACCCCATCGCCTTGGGCCAGCATCTTTCTGGAATACCTCCTGGCCGTAACAGAGCGCAGCTCCTTGCTTTACAAGGACTCCTCTGCCCTGCTGCATGAGGACGGTGAAACGGACGGACGACGCGACCAGTTTCTCGCCAGTCTGTCAACGCAACTCTCTCCCAAAACCTCCCTCACCGCCAGCTGGTTCTATCAACGCTGGAGTGTTGAACAGGATCTGGCTTACCGAAGCGCCATAGCTCCTTCCCGTTTTATTGATGCCGGGGTTCCCTATACCGATAAAGCCAACTCCTTTGCTTTGTCGCTTCAGTACCTCCCGCAGGAGGATCTCACCCTGACCGCCGGCTTATCCTACACCATAGCGGAGGGAACAACCGGGTATAATGATGTCGTGGGCAGCGCGCCATTTTCTCTTTCTTCCTTCTCCGCCATGAAAACAGCCGAAACCGGCGTTTCTCTGGCGATTGCCAAAAGGCTGTCAAAGGACTGGGAAATCGGGCTCAGGTCGAATCTGGATCTCTATAACGACAAGGCGTACAACCTCCTGGATGGCCAGGTCTTCACTGCTACCTGCAGAATAAAAAGGTATTTTTAACTTGAATACCTTATCCCGCCCATTACTGAGAATACTGGTTGCCGTTCTTTTCGTCCTCGCAACCGCGCCGGATTTGCATGCCGCAAAGCAGATCGGGGTTATCATGAGCGGCGATGTTCCTTATTATGGAGCAATGCACGAGACCTTCGTCGCTGAGCTCAATAAGAAGTTTGGCAAAACTGAAAAAATCGAAATCATCCTGCAAAAACCTTTTCCAGACCCAATATCCTGGAGCAATGCCGCCCGAAAACTCATAGCTTTTGAGGTAGACCTCATCGTGAGCTATGGTTCGCCCGCCACCCAGGCGGTTATCTACGAAAAAAGTTCCATCCCGTTAGTCTATGCCGGGTTGTACGAACCTGACCAGGCTGCTGGCCTTATTACCGGTAAAAATGTTACAGGCTGCGGCTTCAAGGTGCCGTTATCAAGCATCATCAGATATTTCAAACAACTGAAGCCCATCAACACCCTCGGAGTCGTCTTCTGCAGCGCAGAGGAAGATTCAGTCCGTCAATACAAAACCATAAGTGCCCTCGCAGAACAGCAGAACATAACGATTAAAAAAATTGATATCCGCTCACGCGCAGACCTGGATAAACTAAAGACAGATCATATGGATGCCGTCTTCATTACAGGGGGCTCCCTCGCTCATCTCTGGCTCAATGACATCCTGGCCATTTTAAAAAGAAGACAAATTCCTGCCGCAGATATTTTCCCAGACAATTCGGCCTCCGGGGTATTAATGACTCTGCATCCGCCCTCGACCTCGCCGGGACAGATGGCTGCGGAAATGGCCGCACAAATCCTGCGCGGTGAAAAACCCGGCAATATCAGCGCTCATGTCTTCCGGGATACGGAACTGGTGGTGAATCTTGTGGAGGCCAGGAACCTCGGGCTCACCTTCCCTGTCCAGCTGTTGGTTGAAGCGACAAAGGTGATTAAATGAACCTGGTTAATTTACCAGCACATAATTTCACCCGCCGACTCATCGCCTGCTTGGGATTGTTTCTTATCGCCCTCACGGCTGCCATGCCTGTTGCCGCCGCCGACCGGACAGAAAAACTGTTGATCGGCGTCGAACCTGAGCACAACATTTTTGACCAGATGGAACAGTACCGCTATTTAGCAGGCTATCTTTCCGACCAGCTTGGCATAACCGTGCAGTTCACCATCATGAGCCGTTATGGTGAGGTGATCAAACGGTTTAAAACCCTCAAGCTCGATGGCGCGGTTCTCACCGCCTATACTACGGCCATGGGAATCAAGGAGTTGGATCTGGAACCGATAGCCAACCCTGTCAACCTGAACGGCGAATCAACCTCGCAGGGATATATTTTTGTAAGAAAGGACAGCGGCATCCGCAACGTCAAGGATATGCAGGGGAAAAGCATCATCTTTGTAGACCAGGCCACCATGGAAGGATACCTCTTTCCCCTGGCCTATCTGAGGCGGCAGGGCGTTACGGATTTTAATAAATTCTTCAATCGCTTTTCTTCCTCCGGCAGCCATGCCTCGGCAATTTTTGCGGTGCTTGACGGCAGGGCTGATATCGGCGCGGCAAAAAATACGGCTTTAAACAAACTGGCTCTCCATGACCCCTCCATTCAACAGGAACTGAACATCCTGGCCCAATCCCCCAAAGTCCCGGAGTTCACCCTCTGCATCAAAAATGATATCGACCAGAATTTACAGGCAAGACTGGCTGCTGTCCTGTTTCAGATGGACAAGACCTCTCTTGGCCAGAAGGTTCTCAAAAAATTCAAGGCCCTGCGTTTTGTCAAAGCAAACAAGGCTGACTTTGCCAGGATAGAAGAGATGGCGAGAGAAGCCCGTTCCGCCATAGCGGAACACGGGAAATAACCGATGAAGAAAAAAATCATCATCTCCTTTCTTCTCCTCTTCCTGCTCTTTCTTGCCGGCACCCTCACAACCCTGCACATCATCCAGAAAACAACCGCAAATCTCACCTCCCTGCTTTTGCTGCACAAGGTAGAGGTTATCCGGCAGGATCTGGTCATCAATGTGCAGTCGGTGCAGTCAAATCTCTACACCACCGGAACCTCGTTCGGCAAGGAACTGGACACCATAGTCGATAATGTCCTCAAGCTCCGTGACCGGGCGCAAACCTGTACGGATTGCCATCATGAACCCAAGGTGGAAAAAGAAATCATCCAACTGCAGGAATTGACTGAACAGTACAAGGAAGCGCTCAGTTACTTCATGACCTCTACCGCGGATACGGAAAGAATCAACAGACTGCAGACCTTCGCCGCTGATATCGGAGACAGAATAATTCAGAAATCGCAGTGGATGACCATGACTGCCAACAACGCGCTGCGGCAAAAAACAACTGCGGCCATGGCGGAGGTGGAAAACTCCAAAAAGATATTGATAACAACCCTTGCTTTTGCCTTTCTTACAGGCCTCATCATCTCCTTCTATTTTATCAAGAGCATTACCGAACCCGTGGCAGAGCTCTTGAGCGCCACTCGAAAGATCAAGTCAGGCAAACTGGAATACCGGATAGAGGAAGGCTTGAAAGACGAATTTGGCGAACTGGCCACCTCATTCAATGAGATGGCTGTTTCTCTGAAAGAGCAATACAACAAATTGCAGGAGACGGAACGCCTGGCCGTGGTGGGCGAACTAGCAGCCGGGATGGCCCATGAAATTAAAAATCCCATGGCCGGGATCAAGGTCTCCATGGAGGTACTCTGTCACGATTCTCCCCTTGGCCAGGAAGACAAAGAGGTTCTTTGCCGGGTCATCAACGAAATTGACCGGATCACCGCCCTGCTCAAAGGGCTGCTCAACTATGCCCGCCCCCCGAAACCAGAGATGGTCGCCCTGAATGTCAACCAGGCTCTGGAAACAACGATCAAATCCGCCCGGTATTCCATGCGTATCCCGAAAAACAAGGGCAAGGATCTGGATCGGCAGATAGAATTTATCAAAGACTTCAGTCCCAACCTGCCGCATATCATTGCTGATCCGAACCAGCTGCAACAGATTTTCCTCAACCTGCTACTCAATGCAGTCGATGCCGTCACTGCGATTTCAGAGCGGCAAGGCCTCGTAACCATCCAAACTAGAAAATTCTCGAATGAGTCCGTGCAAATCTCCATTGCCGATAACGGCAACGGCATAGACAGCGCCTCACTTGAAGAAATATTCAAACCGTTTTTCACCACCAAACATCACGGAACTGGCCTGGGTCTGGCTATCACCAAGCGTCTGATCGAGCAGCATAATGACGGCAGCATTACTGTTGCGAACAACCCGGACGGGAAAGGGGTGACCTTTACTATCATCCTGCCTGCCGGGCCCGCAGAAAAACACCAGGCATTTTAATCTCTGATTTATTAACCCACGCCCTGAGCAATGACCGCAATCTCTCGCACGGCAAACCGGTGAGATGCAGGAAGAATGAACAACGGCAGACGCTCGTCCTCACAGCCTGAAATTCTCCAAGGAACCAAAATGAGTCAGAGATTCAACAGGAAACCCAAGGCAAAGTCTGCGAACAATCAGCTTGAGGCCCAGGTACAAGCAAATTTCCAGTACGCCTTAACGTGGCATCAACAAGGACAATTGCCTCAAGCCCAAGCCCTGTATGAAGAAATCCTTAAAGTCCAGCCAAAACACGCTGAGGCCTTACGTTTATCAGGAATAATCGCCCTGCAAACAAATAATCCCCAAAAAGCAGTGGCGTTGTTTGGGAAGGCAATTGCCATCCATCCCAAGAATGCTGACCTCTACTTTCTTCATGGCGAAGCACATTACAACCTTGGCCTTGCGCTCCAGGATCCCAAGCAGTTCGAGGCTGCCGTAGCCAGTTATGACCAGGCCCTCGCCCTTGCGCCTGGCTATGCGGATGCCTGCAACAGCCGTGGCAATGCCCTCCAGGAACTCAAGCAGTTCGAGGCTGCCGTAACCAGTTATGACCAGGCCCTGGCCCTTGCGCCTGGCTATGCGGAAGCCTGGTACAACCGTGGCCTTGCCCTGCAGGAACTCCACCAGCCAGATGCTGCCTTAGTCAGTTATAACCAGACCATTAACATCAAGCCTGACTGTGCGATAGCCTGGTACAATCGAGGCAATCTACTCCGGGAACTTAAACAGTTAGACTCTGCCGTCGTCAGTTATGACCAGGCCATTGCCTTTAAGCCTGACTATGCAGATGCCTACCAGAATCGGGGCATTGCCCTGCAGGAGCTCCAGCAGCTGGACGCCGCCGTGGCCAGTTATGACCAGGCCCTTGCCATTAAGCCTGACTATGCGGATGCCTATACCGACCGAGGCAATGCACTCCAGAAACTCAAGCAGTACCAGGCCGCTATTGAAAGCTACGATAAGGCCCTGGCCATCACCCCGGATTATGAGTTTTTATACGGGCTGCGCCTCAACAGCAAGATAAGCCTCTGCGACTGGCAAGATGCGGAAAATCAACTTGCAGGATTGATAGAAAAAATCCAAGGCAACGAAAAGACATCCACGCCATTCCATGTTCTTGCCCTGAGCGCTTCTTTGCCTCTGCAGCGTAAAGCCGCAGAGATCTGGGTAGCGGCGATGTATCCAGAAAATAGTTTGCTTGGCAAGATAGCCAAGTATCCCCGGCACGAAAAGATCCGCCTCGGCTACTTTTCCATGGATTTCAGAATCCATCCCGTTTCTTTCCTGACGGCGGAGCTTTTTGAACTTCACGATAGAAACCGCTTCGAGGTTATCGCCT